>ERZ780167.501-NODE-501-length-40320-cov-6.152490_pt1 | contig 40320 bp, 29 predicted proteins | sample MGYA00510982_ERZ780167 | MGnify/ENA primary metagenome ERZ780167 (study PRJEB29588, sample SAMEA2146107) | human gut metagenome | biome: human gut; feature: human-associated habitat; material: faeces | place: Denmark | collected 2008/2010 ... | reverse complement strand
GGTCGGAAAACGAAAGTAGGAAGAAAACTGCTTCGTTTTCCTCCTACTCGATTTAAAGCATTGCTTTAAAGGCGTTAAAGTATCGCTTTAATGAGACTGAAGTATCACTTTATTGGGTATCAACAGAAAATAAAGTGCTATATGCTTTATCCATATATAGTTAGATAGATTTGTTATGATGCTGAAGACCTATTTCAAACAAGCCCTTGCGTTGTTCAGGCAGAACCGCCTGTTCAGTACGCTCTACATTGCCGGCACAGGGCTGGCTATTGCCATGACGGTTGTGATGGCGGTGGTTTACTATGTGAAGCTGGCACCTGTGTATCCCGAGGTAAACCGGGAAAATACGTTGTATCTGACTCATGCCAGTTTTCGTTCGGAGGGATATACCGTTCAGGCTGGACTGTCGTTTCAGGCTGTGCAGGAGTGGATGTATCCGTTAAAGAACGTAGAGGCAGTTTCTGCCATTGTGGACTATGGCATGGATGAATCCTTTTACATACAGCCTACCGATTTGAGCGGTGACTTTAAAGTGGCTTTAAAGCTTACAGATCCAGCCTTTTTCCGCATCTACTCATTCCGCTTTTTGGAAGGAAATCCTTTCACCGATTCCGATTTGGCAAGTGGCATCCATACGGCTGTGATCTCCGATGACCTGGTGCGTCGTCTGTTCGGTACGACCCAAAATGTTGTCGGACGTTCGTTTTCGTTGGATTATGTCAACTATCGTGTGTGCGGTGTGGTACGCGGTGCCAGCTATCTCACCTCGAAGTCGTATGCTCAGGTCTATTTGCCTTATTCGGTTTTCGGAAATTATACGAAACCGTATTCAGACAAGTTCCCGTATAGTGGCATTTTCTCCGTCACTTTTCTTGTGAAGGACAAGGCACAGGCTGATGCTTTGCGGGCAGAAATCAGAGACCTGACGAGGCGGGTGAACCTGCAGTACAAGGATCAGTGGCAGCTGGAGTTGTGGAAGCAGCCAACTTCGCACTGGCTCAGCGTTTTCCAAAGTCATCCATCGGATGCCGACTTCAATCCTTGGAAGACGGCGGGTTATCTGGTCGTCGTGGTACTGGTGTTGTTATTGGTGCCTGCCCTCAACCTGAGCGGGCTTATTGCCAGTCGTATGGAGAGCCGCTTGCCCGAGATGGGAGTGCGTAAGTCGTTTGGCGCAGGACGCAACATACTGCTTTCGCAGGTGATGTGGGAAAACTTCTTCCTGACACTGACAGGTGGTCTGCTGGGATTGGTATTGGCATGGATCGTTGTCTATGTAGGACGTGAATGGGTTTTCACGTTGCTCGACCAGTGGCCCGAAGTTGTGCCGCAAGGTGTCGATGCCTATGTATCGGGCGAGATGCTTTTTGCACCTGCCGTCTTTGGCATCACCTTCCTGCTCTGCCTGGCACTGAACCTTCTGTCGGCCTTCCTGCCGGCGTGGATGTCGCTCCGCAAACCGATTGTGTATTCACTGTATGAAAAAAGATAAGCATTATGTTCAGACTCATTCTCAAAACCCTATGGACCCGTCGCCGCCGCAATGGCTGGCTGCTGGCCGAACTGATACTGGTCGCTGTTCTTTCGTGGATTATCTTCGATCCTGTTATTGTGGTGACCTACGACCGTCACCTTCCGCTTGGCTATGATGCCCACCGCCTCTGCATGGTGTCCGTCGGTATGTTGCAACCGCAGGCGCCGGGCTATGATGCCCAGGCTACCGACTCTGCTTCGCTGATGCAGGCGTATCTGAATATCGTGGAACGTGCCCGCCAGCATCCCGATGTAGAGCAGGCCACTCCCGTACTTTCTTTCATATATCCCGGTTCGCAAGGAAGCAGTACTTCCACCCTGATGGCAGAAGGTGATACAGTGGGACTCGACCTTATGTATGTTGAGTTTCTGCCACATACCCATTTCTTTGAAACATTCGGCTTCAGGCCCGTGCAGGGCAGCATGACGCCCGAAGAATTGTCGGACCATACGTATGGCGGGATGAATGTTGTATTGAGTGAGTATGCACAGGAAGCCTTGTTTCACACCCGTGTTTACAACAAGAATCTGCGTTGCTGGATGACGAACGAGACGGATACGATCTATTTGCCCGTTGTCGTAGGTGCGGTAGGAACTTTCAAGTACACCAATGACTGGCGTCCTGTTCCTGTCGCCTTCGAGCCGATATTGCATCCCGATATTCTTTCCAGTGTGAACGATATGCACGTAGTCATCCGTTTGAAGGAGGGTGTCAGCATGGACCGCTTCCTGCATGAGTTCCGTCCTTGGATGGTTCGCCAGATGCGGGTTGGTAACCTTTATGCACGCGATTTGCAGTCGTACGACAGCATCAACCGGATCAGTGAGTTTGGTACTGCGACGTCACTCTATCGCCGCAACCTGAGTATAGCCCTGTTCTTCCTTGTCAACCTCTGTTTAGGTGTTGTCGGTACCTTCTGGCTACAGACCCGTACACGGCGCGAGGAGGTAGGCATCATGCTGTCCTACGGTGCTACGCCGCGCCGCATCCGGCTCCAGTTGCTGGGCGAAGGTGTGGTGCTCACGACGATAGCTACCCTGATAGGCTGCTTCCTCTACCTGCAATACGGGCTCAGCGAGGGACTGAGCAAGGGCAGCGCCTGGATGAAGAGTACCATGCCCTGCTGGGTGGACCACTTCGGGCAGCACTTCGCCATCGTGTCGCTCATCATCTACCTCATTCTGCTGGTTGTGGTGCTGGTGGGTATTTACATCCCGGCCCGCCGCATCAGCAGCATTGCTCCAACCGAAGCGCTGAGGGACGAATGAAAGCGTCCGCCAAAATCGGACAGAGTGTTCATTTTCGGACACTCTGCTTTTGGCTAAAGTGCAGATAATCAGTGGCAGCTGATTTTGGCACGACTTTTGAATTAAATTTGTCACAGAAAACAAAGAATACAATAACTATAAACAACATACAATTATGGACATGATCAAATTAACTGGTATCAACAAGATTTACCGTACAGACGAGATTGAAACACAAGCGTTGGAAAATGTAAACCTGACTGTAGAGAAGGGTGAATTCCTCAGCATCATGGGGCCTTCGGGCTGTGGCAAGTCTACCTTGCTCAACATCATGGGCCTGCTCGACACGCCTACCAGCGGTACCATCGAGATTGCCGGTACCCGCGTGGAAGGCATGAAGGACAAGGAACTGGCAGCCTTCCGTAACAAGACACTGGGCTTCGTCTTCCAGTCGTTCCATCTGATCAACTCGCTCAACGTGCTGGACAACGTAGAACTGCCGTTGCTCTACCGCAAGGTGTCGGCCAAGGAACGCCGCCGCCTGGCCGAAGAGGTGCTCGAGAAGGTAGGCATGACGCACCGCATGCGCCACATGCCCACACAGCTCTCCGGTGGTCAATGCCAGCGTGTGGCCATTGCCCGTGCCATTATCGGTAATCCCGAGATCATCCTGGCTGACGAACCGACCGGTAACCTGGACTCGAAGATGGGTGCCGAAGTCATGGAACTGCTGCACCAGCTGAACTACAATGACGGACGTACCATCGTGATGGTAACGCACAACGGCGAGCAGGCCAAACTGACCAGCCGCACCGTTCAGTTCTTCGACGGTCGTCAGATAGGATAAGACAGATTATGGTTGAACAAAACTACAGAAAAATGAAAACAAACATCATAGGGATTATCGTTGCATTGGTCCTGGCTTTTGCCGGAGCGGCCGGTGCGTTGGCACAAAATGAACAAGTGAGCGAAGTGCGCAAGGTGGACGATTTTTCTTCCATCCGGATAAAGTCGGTAGCCAATGTCGAGTTCACGCAGGGCGACAAATACTCCCTCCGCCTGGAGGGTAAGGAGAAATGGGTGAAGCTCACCACGACCGAGGTGAAGAACGGCTGTCTGGTCATCGATTTCGAAAGAGGTGAAAAGAGGTCCGTCAAGAACATAAACGGACTGAAGCTGTACATCACAGCTCCTACGCTGGAGGTAGTTGAGCTGACTGGTGTGGGTAGCCTGGAGTGTAAGGAACCCTTGAAGTTGGACGATTTCACGCTGCGCATCAATGGTGTAGGCTCTGCCGAGGTGGCCGACTTGACCTGCCACCGCTTCACCGTCAGCCTGAACGGAGTGGGCGATGCCGATGTGAACGTCGATTGCGACTACCTGAAAGCCCGTATGGGTGGCGTAGGCAGCCTGGAACTGAGAGGCAGTGCCGGTGAGGCCGATGTGTCGCGCAGCGGCATCGGCAGTTTGAATACGAAACGATTAAAAATTAAGAATGAAGAATGAGGAATGAAGAATCGGGGCTACCGATGCTTCCTTTCTTATTCATAATAAATTCTTCATTCTTTATTCATAATTTTTCATTAAAAAGATGATCAAACAATATTTTCAACAAGCTTGGGCACAGCTCCGCCAGCAGCCGCTTATCAGCGGGGTGACGGTGGCTGGTACAGCCCTATCCATCTTCCTCATCATGCTGGTGGTGATGATGCAGCAGGTGCAGATCGAGCCTTTTGCGCCCGAGAGCAACCGTGACCGCTTCCTGCACGTGAAGTGGGGCAGCATTACCAACGAAGCGTGGGGAGACGGCAACAGCAACGGCCCGTGGAGCGTAGCTACGCTGAAAGAAATCTACGGCAAGCTGACGACGCCCGAGGCTGTCACCATTTATGTAGCCTATTCCTTGCCCCAGCCGGTCAGCCTGCCCGGTCAGCCCACTACGGCGGTCGATGTGCGCGAGACGGACAGTCAGTTCTGGACGGTGTTCGACTTCGCCTTCACCGACGGCAAGCCTTTCGACCAGGCTACGTTCGACGCCGGTCGGCCGGTGGCGGTCATTACCGAAAGCGTGGCGCGCCTGCTGTTCGACACGACGAAGGCCGTGGGAAAAGAATTCCTGCTGGCCCATGCGCCCTATCGGGTGTGCGGTGTGGTGAAGGACGTATCGACGCTGGCCGAGACGGCTTACGCGCAGGTGTGGATTCCCTATACCTCGACCGACCAGGTGAACAACACGTGGGAGCACGATCTGATGGGCCTGATGAGTTGCACCATCCTGGCACGCGACCGCAGCGACTTCCCTGCCATCCGTGAGGAAGCCGGTCGCCGGTTGGACGAATTCAATAAGGTGATAGGGGAGAACGGCTATCGAATCATCAACCGCAACCGTCCCTACGACCAGGAGAAGAACGCCCTGACAGCCGGCGCCAATGTGGAGCCGGATGTGTCGGCTGCCCGCCGGACGCGTTTCATTATTTTCCTCATCCTGCTCATTGTGCCTGCCATCAACCTGAGCAGCATGACGCAGAGTCGCCTGCGCCGTCGCGTGGCGGAGATTGGGGTGCGCCGTGCCTTTGGCTGTACGCGCATGGAGCTGCTGGGACAGATATTAAGCGAAAACTTCGTCGTCACCCTGCTGGCAGGTGTGTTGGGGCTGATAATCAGCTTTCTCTTTGCCTTTTTGTTCGGTGATACCCTCTTTGCGCAGGACTGGACAACTTCGCTCAATCCGCCCGTGGTCGATGCTTCCATCCTGATACATGCCTCTACCTTCGGCTGGGCGTTGCTCTTCTGCTTCGTGCTCAACCTGCTCAGTACCGGCATTCCCGCCTGGCGGGCGTCGCGGATGAATATTGTGGAGGCGATTAACGGGAAGTCACATTAATCAAGTGGACAAGAAAAAGAAAATATGAACAAGAAACTATTTACCCAAATACGCAACGAATGGCGCAGCAACCTGTGGCTGGCGCTGGAGTTGCTGGTGGTGAGCGTGGTGATGTGGTACATCATCGACCTGCTCTACTGCCGCATGGCTACCTATCTGGAGCCGCGGGGCTTCGATACGGAGCATTGCTACCTGATCAATATGGGCGTGCTCACCGACAAGAGTCCCGATTATACACCTTATAGCGATACCCACAAACAGAGCGACGAGGTACGCGAACTGGTGGAGCGCTTGCGTCGCCGCCCCGAGGTAGAGGTGGTGAGCTTGTCGCTGAGCGCTTATCCTTACAATGGAAGTAACGGCTCTGCGGAAGTGGATTACGATACGCTTCATGCACCCCGCTGGACGATCCGCCGTATTGCGACGCCCGACTTCGTGCGTGTGTTCCGTTACCAAGGGGCGCGTGGCGAGACGTCCGAACAGTTGGCTGAGATATTGGAGCGGGGCGACTTCCTGGCTTCGGACAACCTGTATCGCAAGTATGGCGTTCCGATGACGTCGCTGGTTGGCAAGAATGAATTTCACCTGTTCGGGGATACGACCCAGACGTATCGCCTGGGAGCTGCCTTGCAAAATGTGCGTTGGGACGATTACAGTCAGGCGAGCACCAGTTATTCCATGGTGTATAATATGAATTTGCTGCCGGATGATTGGATTCATGCTGATAATGAGCTCTGTATCCGCGTCCGTGCCGACCGGGACCAGAACTTTATGGAGAACCTGAAGGCCGACAGCGAGAAGCAGTTCCGCATAGGCAATCTCTACATCAGCGACATCAAAAGCTTCAAGGATATCCGCCGCAGCTTCCAGCAAGGCGATACCAGCCAGATGCGTATCTTGGTTGTGGGCATGGGCTTCCTGCTGCTCAACATCTTCCTGGGACTGCTCGGCACGTTCTGGTTCCGCACGCAGCAGCGTCGGGGCGAGATTGCCCTGCACAAGGCGATGGGCGCTACGGACGGTGCGGTGTTCGGCCGACTGATAAGCGAAGGCATCTTCCTGTTGCTGATCGTCACCGTGCCTGCCGTCATTATCGACATCGTGCTGGCCCACTTCGAACTGAACAGCTGGCGCAACGGCACTACGTTGGAGTGGTCGCGTCTGGCCTTCTGTGTCGCCGCTACATTTGTCCTCATCGCTGCCATGATAGGTATTGGAATCGGCATACCCGCACGCCGGGCCATGAAGGTGCAGCCGGCGGAGGCGTTGCACGATGAGTAAGAGGCCATGAGCAGTTTATTTTGGTTTAGTGTGGATAAACTGTCAGTTTAATACGGATAAACTGATGGTTTAAAACGGGTAAACTGATAGTTTAATACGAGTAAACTGGTTGTTTAATACGAGTAAACCAAAAATAAACTGCTTTGTTGTTGCTTGTCAATTGCGTAAGAGATGACAGAACCACCGTCTTGAACGAGTGAAAATTGAGTGATTCACATAATGAAACGTGTAAAATGAAACAAACTTTCCATACTTCCCGCCTTCCTTTCTCCTTGGGAGAAGGGGCGAGGATGAGGCTCTACTTCCAACAGGCCCTTTACCACCTGCGCGAGAATCCCGTCATCAGCTGGATATCCGTGCTGGGCACGGCGTTGTCCATCTGCATGATTATGGTCATCGTCATCACCCTGCGGGTACGGGTGGCCGACTGCGAGCCGGAGGTGAACCGCAGCCGTTCGCTCTACGTGCCCAACATGTCCTACCGCGCCAAGGGCGACCTGAGCGGCAGTTCCGCCAATTCGAGCATGTCGGTGCAGACCGGCCGCGAATGCTTCAAGACGCTGACTACGGCCGAGGCTGTCACGCTGGTATCGAATCCCGGCAAGGTCCGTGTCTCGCTGCCTGCCGGTGCCAAGATGACTGCCGACAGGGTGCAGACCGACGAAGACTTCTGGCGGGTGTTTCAGTTCCGCTTCCTCGACGGCAAACCTTTCACGGCGGCCGACCTGCGTAGCGGCCTGCCCCGTGCCGTCATTGCCGCTTCGGTGGCCCGCCGCCTGTTCGGGCGGACGGACGTCAGCGGACAGCACGTGGAGCTGAACCACGTGGACTTTCAGGTGTGCGGCGTGGTGGCCGATGTCTCCATGCTGGCCACGGACGCTTATGCCCAGGTGTGGATACCCTACACGGCCGGCGATGCCGAAGCCAACACCTGGGGATATAATCTGATGGGGCCGATGCGCGCCGTCATCCTGGCACATAGCCGGGCCGACTTCCCCGCCATTCGCGAGGAATGTGAACGCCTGCGGCAGAAGTACAACGATGCACAGGATGGGGTAGAGGTGTTCTACCGCGGACAGCCCGACACGCAGTTCACCCACCTCTACCGCACGTGGAGCCAGGAGCCCGACGTGCAGGGCGTAGTGTTGCGCTACGTGATGGTGATGCTCATCCTGCTCATCGTGCCTGCCATCAACCTGAGCAGCATGACCCTGTCGCGGATGCGGAAGCGGATGGCCGAAATCGGAGTGCGCAAGGCCTTCGGTGCCACGGCCAACGAACTGATGCGCCAGGTGTTTCTGGAGAACCTGCTGCTGACCTGCCTGGCAGGCCTGTTGGGGCTGGCGCTGAGCTATGCCGCCACCTTTGTGCTGAACGGCTTCCTCTTCGGCAACTCCACCAACGCCTATCTGTCCGGCGAGACCAGTCTGACGGCCGGCGAACTGCTCAGCCCGTGGATTTTTCTGGCTGCTTTTGCCTTCTGCCTGCTGATGAACCTGCTCAGCGCGGGTATCCCCGCCTGGAGGGCATCGCGGATGAACATAGTGGAGGCCATCAATGGAAGGGAAGGATAAGGATGTATAGAAGGAAAACACAATCATGATGGAAAAGAAAATATTTACTCAAATACGAAACGAATGGCGGAGCAACTTCTTCCTCGCCTTGGAACTGTTGGTTGTCTTCGTGGTGTTGTGGTACATCGTGGACTGGTGCTGCACGACGGCCCGTGTCTATTTCGCCCCGATGGGCTTCGATACGGAACATTGCTATAACCTGACGGTGAACCGGTTGACTCCGAACTCTGCCCTCTACGAGGATGGCCATACGGCGGAAGACGACATGGATGCCTTGTTGGAGATAGCCGAACGCCTGCGCCACCGTCCCGGCGTGGAAGCGGTGGCCATCTCGCAGAACAGCATTCCCTACAATAACGGCAGCAACGGCATTGAGACCTTTGTAGATACGGTTTCCGTTTACGCCATGCTCCGTCTGGTGCAGCCCGATTATATGCGTCTGTTCCGCATTCAAGGTGCAGCCGTGCAGGGAGCTGATGGAAAGACGGTGCGGACCGCAAGCTCCGACTCGCTGGCCGCTGTGTTGGGGCCGGGTACGATGATTCTGTCGCGTAACGTGACTGCCCGCTATGACGCGCTCGGTTTGCCCGATGCCACTCCGTTGCTGGGCCGCCAGTTGCCCTTGTGGGAGCCGGACAGCGACAACCGTCTGCGTGTGGCAGGCATTGCCGAGCCGATGCGCTGGAATCACTTCGAGACGTCCGACCAGTGGGGTGGGCCCTTCCTGGCTGCGGATTTCCCGCGTGAGGTGATGGTGCAGTATGAGAATCCCGCTTACCTGCAGCTGAGCCTGCGTGTGAAGCCCGATGCCGACCACGACTTTGTGGACGCGCTGATGGCCGATGCCGACCGTCTTTACCGTGTGGGCAACATTTACATACTCGACATCCAACCCTTCACCCAGTTGCAATACATCAGCGAACTGGAGGAGGTGAACGAAGTCAAGACGCAGCTCTGCATCCTGGGCTTCCTGCTGCTCAATATCTTCCTGGGTGTGATCGGTACTTTCTGGTTCCGCACGCAACACCGCCGCAAGGAGGTGGCTCTCCGCATGGCGATGGGCAGTACGCGCCGGGGCATTTTTGTGCGTCTGATTGCCGAGGGACTGCTGCTGTTGACACTGGCCGCCGTGCCCGCTGCCATCATCGCGCTGAACATCGGCGTGGCCGAGCTGGTGGACGTGACACAGCTTCCCTTCGATGCTTCCCGCTTTTTCCTCGCCCTTGTACTCTCGTGGCTGCTGATGGCTGTGATGATTGTGGTGGGCGTATGGTATCCGGCCCGCCGTGCCATGAAGATACAGCCGGCGGAAGCGTTGCACGATGAGTGATATGTAGTGGTTAGCGGTGAGTGGTGAGCGGTTAGTATTCCATCCGGATGATTGCTGACCGCTAACCATTAACCGCTAACCGTTAACCACTAACCACTAAATAAAATGAAACATTCTTTGCTACACAACTTACATTCCTATTTCCGTCTGCTGGGCCAGCACCGCTTCTATACCACGGTGTGTGTGGTAGGTACGGCGGTGACCATCGCCTTCATCATGGTGGTGGTGATGGTCTACGACTTCCGTACGGCCAACGTGGCTCCGGAAACGAGGCGCAGCCGGCTGATTTACAACGACGGCACCCAGTGCATGCGTCCCGACGGTACCAACATGTGGGGCTACCGTGGGCTGGGCCCCACCGCCTTCCATGCTCTCCTGGACTCGCTGCCCGGCGTGGACGAGCTTACCTTTCATGGTGGGCTCAGCAACGCCCTGTGTTCCTTGCCCGCCTCCTCTGACCGGCATTCCGTGCTGCTGCGCCCCGTTTCCGCCAACTGGTTCGACTTTTTCAGCTACCACTTTGTGGCGGGCCGACCGTTCACCCGGTCCGAGTACGATGCCGGCCAGGCTGCTTTCGAACCGGCCGATGACGAGTGGCGGGAGACACGCAGCCGCAACGACGGCGTGATACGCCGCTTCATCGTCATTAGCGAGCACCTGGCCCGCCAACTGTTTGGCGGGGCCGATGAGGCGGTAGGCAAGCAGTTGTTGCTCGACTTTCAGCAGGCACGCGTGGTAGGGGTCGTGAGCGATGTCAGCTCCATCTTCCAGACGGCCTATGCTGATGTGTGGGAGCCGTTCACCCTGACCAACGAAGAAAACCTCAGTCCGGCCACCGATACCGGCGGCCTGATTGGATACCGCTACTCCGTACTCCACCTGTCGCCTGGTACCTCGGCCGCCCAGGTGCGTGCTGAGGTAAACCGCCGGATGGAACAGCTGAACAGCCAAGGATTGGAGTACGTGCTGAAAGATCCGCGTCTGTACACGCATACGGAGTACACCTTTTTCCGCGGCAGCAGTATCGATGCGCGGCTGGTCTATGCCTTGCTGCTGATTGTGCTGCTGGTGGTGCCGGCCGTGGGTATCTCGGGGCTGGTCCATGCGCAGATGCAGAGCCGGTTGGGCGAGATAGCCATCCGCAAGGCTTACGGAGCTTCCAACGCCAACATCATCGGCCACCTTTTTGCCGAGAGTCTGGGCACGACCCTGATAGGTGGTGTGCTGGGCTATGCCCTGTCGTGTCTGCTGGTGGTAGCCGGCAGCACCTGGCTCTTCGGCATGGGTGGAGTCCGAATCGAAGGCATTGCCTTGGGCGGTGACCTGTTGCTGCGTCCGGGCCTGTTTCTGGTAGTGCTGGCGATTTGCCTGGTATTCAACGTGCTTTCGACCCTGCTGCCTGCCTGGATCGCCGTTCACCGCAGCATTTCTTATACATTAACGGGAGGAGAATAAACCATGTGGAAACAGATTTTCAGTCAGATATGGAACCAGCGTCGCGCCAATGCGTGGCTTTGGATTGAATTGTCAATCGTAACCGTACTGCTGTGGTATGGTGTCGACCTGGTATACAACTACGAGGGAGCAGCCCGTCAGCCCAAGGGGTATGACACTTCGTGCGTGTTCGACCTGACCGTGGGAACGAAGCCGCTGGAAGTCATCAATGACGCCGACAACCGGCAGGCAGGCGAGGACTTCACTTACCTGTACAACCTGATCAAAGACTATCCCGGTGTAGAGGAGGTGTGCAGCTACTACGGCAGTGTTCCCTACACCGACGAGTCCATGTTCGAAGGCTATGCTTCGCATACCGATTCCACGCATACGGTAGACTGCTTCGTGCGCTATGTTTCGGCTTCCTATTTCAAGGTGTTCCGTGTGAAACCGCTAGCCGGACAACTGGACGAGGCCCACTGGTCGCCTGCCGAGTATCCCGTGCCGGTACTGATGAGTGCCGACCTGGCCGACTCCGTCTACCACCTGCCTCGGGTGGCCGATGCTGTGGGCAAGACCTGCTTCAATCCTTATTACCTGAAGTCGGCCCGTCCGGTGACCAATTATCGGGTAACCGCCGTCTTGCCCCGGCAGAAGCTGGATGACTATGCCCGCTACCAGCCCCTCATCTACCAACCCATCGAACGTCCCCTTTTCTGGCAGCATGTGGCCCTGCGGGTGTCGCCCGATCATGTGGCAGGCTTTGCCGAACGCTTCCGCAAAGACATGCAGCCGGTGTTCGACCGCGGCATCTTTTATCTGGACCACATCCGTTCGTACGACGACATGAAGGTGGCCTACGACTTGCAGCAGGGTACGGTGAACTACCTGAACACGGTGTATGCCGTGGCAGCCTTCTTCTTGTTCAATGTATTCCTGTGTGTATTTGCTACCTTCTGGTACCGCACCCGCAAGCGTCGTTGCGAGGTGGCGATCCGCATGGCCATGGGCAGCAGCCGCCGGAAGGTGATGGTTTATTTCCTGTCGGAAGGGATTATGCTTTTGCTGATGGCCGCCGTGCCGGCGTTGGTGGTGGCTTTCAACATCCAGGTGGCCGACCTCACCGTCCATACACTGATGGACGTGACAGGGGGACGTTTTGCAGGATGTTTCGTGGCATCCGTGTTGTTGCTGGGACTGGTTATCGTGGCCGGTATCTGGTATCCCGCCCGCAGGGCCATGAAGATACAGCCTGCCGCGGCGCTGCACGATGAGTGATGTTTAGTGGTTAGTGGTGAACGGTTAGCGGTTAGTATGCCATCCGGATGGTCACTAACCGTTAACCGTTCACCACTCACCGCTAACCACTCACCGTTAACCGCTAAATCCCTCTCATTCCGTCCGCTTGCAGGCATTGACCTGGAAGAATTCGTTGAAGACGGTTTCATAATTGCCGTGGAGCAGGATGTGGTGGTTGCCCAGGGGATTCCGCAGGAAGTAGTCGGCCGGCGAGTTGAGGCGGACGCGTACCTGGGTGCGGCACATGTTGAGGTAGTTGGTGTTTTCCGTCAGTGTGCCGGTGGTCAGGTAATATTCGTCCAGACATTCGCCGCCACACTTCACGAGGGTCACGTCGCCCGTGGGAAGCAGTCCCTGGATGCCGATGCTCAGATTGGTTTCGAAGTGGCTGCGCAGGATGAATTTCTCTGTCTGCTTCAGGCCGATGGTACAATGGGCCAATACGATTTCGTTGGTGCGGGCATTGATCATCGACGGGTTGGCCATGAAAGACGACTGGGCCGTCAGCGTCTTGACTACCAGCATGGTGAAGACCGACTGGAGGTCGCCCTCGCATCCGGCAATGATGCCTTCATCGTTCAGCAGCGACAGGGCCAGACAGCCCGTGGTACCAGTCAGCTCGATCAGACGGAAGCAGCTCAGTGTCAGGGCCGACAGCTTTTCTTCTTCGGCTATCCGCTTGAGTGCCCGGTAGACTTTCATCGCCTTCAGCATGTCGTCGGGAGTCGCTTCGCGGCAGGCAAGGGCCTGTCCGGCCAGCTGGGCGGAGGCGTCGCCCACCTCTTCGTCCGAGATGGCGTTGTAATACTCTACAACGCGTTCGAGCGGTACGTCGATGTATTCCACACCCCAGCGCCGCTTGGCCAGCAGATAGTCTACATTGCTGGCAATGAGCCAGCTGGAGGGCGTACCGATGACGCCGATGCGCGAACCAGATATCTGACGTTGCGCCTTGAAGTTGTTGTACATCACGAACAGCCGCTTGATGATTTCCGTTAGTTCGCCGTGCAGGATTTCACTCTTCATGCCCCGGGCACGCAGCCACGACGAGATTTCGAGCGCCGAAGCCAGTGAGTTCTGCATGCCGTCGGCCAGGAGGATGGCAGGGCGGGGCAGCTGTTCGAAGTGCTGGATGACCAGCCGTTCCACACCGCCGGTAGCGATGAACAGGATGCTGAAGTCGTCGGGGGTGAGGCTGTCCATCTGCTGGTAGTCGACCAGATTGACGGTGAAATATTTTTCCAGTTCGGCCAGGATGGTTTCGTGCGAACTGCGGACGGATGCCTGCTTGTGGAGCAGTGAGGCAAATGTTATGAGATTGATGACCATGATAGTATTGATTGACGTTTTCGTATATTCAAAGATAAGAGTTTCTTTTTACATGACATAACGTTTTTAATATAGATAAGGTTTTTAAAGTTTTTATGCCATGCGTTCCTGTGGTATCAAATAAATCGCTACATTTGCATCCCATATATCGTTGGATTGAAAGATTCAGCAAATGCAAACCACTAAACTGTAAAAGGAAAAAACACATGCCGAAGATATCTATCCGGGGAACGGAGATGCCCGCATCCCCCATCCGCAAGCTGGCTCCGCTGGCCGATGCCGCCAAACAGAGGGGCATCCATGTATTCCACCTGAACATCGGACAGCCCGACCTGCCCACGCCACAGGTGGCTCTTGATGCAATCCGTAACGTCGACCGCAAGGTGCTGGAGTACAGTCCCAGTGCGGGCTACCGCAGTTACCGCGAGAAGCTGGTGGGCTACTATGCGAAGTATAACATCCACTTGACGGCGGACGACATCATCGTGACTTCGGGCGGTTCGGAGGCGGTACTCTTTTCCTTTATGGCCTGCCTGAACCCTGGCGACGAAATCATCGTGCCCGAACCGGCCTATGCCAACTACATGGCTTTCGCCATCTCGGCCGGTGCCAAGATACGCACCATCGCCACCACCATTGAGGAAGGCTTCTCGCTGCCCAAGGTGGAGAAGTTCGAAGAGCTGATCAACGAGCGCACCCGTGCCATCCTCATCTGCAATCCCAATAACCCGACGGGTTACCTCTATACCCGCCGCGAGATGAATCAGATACGTGATCTGGTGAAGAAGTACGACCTCTTTCTCTTCTCGGACGAGGTGTACCGCGAGTTCATCTATACCGGCTCACCCTACATATCGGCCTGCCACCTGGAGGGCATCGAGCAGAACGTGGTGCTCATCGATTCTGTGTCGAAGCGTTATTCGGAGTGCGGCATCCGCATCGGGGCACTGATTACGAAGAACAAGGAAATCCGCGATGCCGTGATGAAGTTTTGCCAGGCGCGCCTCAGTCCTCCTTTGATTGGACAGATTGCAGCCGAGGCCTCGCTCGAAGCCGGTGAGGACTATCTGCGCGACACGTACGACGAATATGTGGAGCGCCGCAAGTGCCTCATTGATGGGCTGAACCGCATTCCCGGCGTCTATTCGCCCATTCCGATGGGAGCTTTCTATACCGTGGCCAAGCTGCCGGTAGACGATTCCGACAAATTCTGTGCTTGGTGCCTTTCCGACTTCGAGTACGAGGGACAGACGGTGTTCATGGCGCCTGCCTCGGGCTTCTATACCACGCCCGGTGCCGGGCGCAACGAGGTGCGCATCGCTTACGTGTTGAAGAAGGAAGACCTGACACGCGCCCTCTTTGTCCTGCAGAAGGCTTTGGAGGCATATCCTGGAAGAACGGAGTAATCGTATGAACCTGCCTCTTTTCATTGCCCATCGCATCTATCGTGACAACGATTCCGGCCGGCAAGTGTCGCGGCCGGCGGTGCTGATAGCCATGACCGGCATTGCCATCGGACTGGCGGTGATGATTGTGGCCGTTTCCGTCATTGTGGGCTTCAAGAAGGAGGTGCGCGACAAGATTGCCGGTTTCGGCGCCCATATCCAGATAACCAATCTCGATGCCGGTTCCCTCTACGAGTCACTACCCGTCTCCATGACCACGGCTGAGCTCGACTCTCTCCGTGCCCTTTCCTACATCCGCCACGTGCAGCGCTATTCGCTCAAGGCGGGCATGATCAAGACCGACGAAGCTTTTCAGGGCATGCTGCTCAAGGGTGTCGGACCGGACTATGACACGGAGTTCTTCCGCCGCCACCTGTTGGAGGGCGAGATGCCCCAGTTCAGCGATACAGCTTCGTCCAACCGGGTGGTCATCTCCCGTTCGCTGGCCGACAAGCTGAAACTGAAGCTGGGCGACAAGATGGACACGTACTTCATTCAGGACGACATCCGCGCCCGCCGCTTCGTCATTGCCGGCATCTATCAGACCAATCTGACGGAGTTCGACAACCTGTACCTGCTGACCGACCTCTATACGGTGAACCGCCTGAACCGCTGGACAGCCGACCGCTTCAGCGGACTGGAGCTGACGGTGACCGACTACAGCCGGCTGGAAGACATCACGTGGGAGATTGCTTCCGCCTTGGAGGGCAAGACAGACCGTTATGGGCAGGAGTTCTGTGCCCGCAACATCGAGCAGCTCAATCCCGGTATCTTTGCCTGGCTCGGCATTCTGGACGTCAACATCTGGGTGATTCTGGTGCTGATGATCGGGGTGGCGGGGTTCACCATGATATCGGGACTGCTTATCATCATCATCGAGCGTACGTCAATGATCGGTGTGCTGAAGTCGCTTGGCGCCGACAACCGCACCATTCGCCACCTGTTCCTGTGGTTTTCCGTATTCCTCATCGGCAAGGGAATGTTGTGGGGCAACGTCATCGGACTGGCCTTCTATGTCGTGCAGCGCTTCTTCGGCCTCTTCAAGCTCGACCCTGCCACGTATTATATGGACACCGTTCCCGTCTCTTTCAACCTGTGGATATTCCTGCTGCTCAATGCAGGTACGCTGCTGGCATCGATACTGATGCTGGTCGGCCCGTCCTATCTTATTACTCGCATCCGTCCGGCCGACTCCATGCGTTACGAATAAACGGATTATACCGTCTGCAGTGTACTAAAGAATTTGTGTCAAATCCTTTAGTACACTGCAATGAACCGCTCTTGTTCGATTTACGTCGTACGAACGGGCTCTGTTCGGCCCTTATTCTCACTGTCGGGTATAGATGTTTCCTTCCTCCGAAATGAGCAGGAGGGTCAGTTCGCCGTGGGGCAGCAGGGGAGCGCAATGCCGGTAGCAGTGTGTCAGGACGACGTGCGCAAAGGAGGGCAGGAGCGCTTGGGGCAGGAGCGTCCACAGTTCGCGTGCCAGGGTGAGGCTGCCGATGCGGGCACAGAGGTTGTCGTCGCATCCGGCTTCGCGGGCCAGCGAGGCGATGAAGTCGCGATTCATCGTCACCTGGCGGCTGTGTGTGTCCAGATGGCCTTCGGCCAGCTTGACGGCCTTGCCTATCATGACACCCAGTGTGACGCGGGGCACGCGGAGGGTGTCGGCCAGCTTCAGCGTCTCGCCGATAAAGTTGCCGTAGTGTACGAAGGCTTGCGGAGGCAGGTCGGGGTAGTAGGCACGGACGAAGCGTTCGCTCTTGGCACCGGAGTTGATGACGACGCGGGGGCTGCCCGTGGCGCGGGCCACGTCCATGGACTTGGCGATGGAGTGGATGAAGGCCTCCGTGGAGAACGGTTTCACGATGCCCGAAGTGCCGATGATGGAGATGCCGCCCACGATGCCCAGGCGCGGGTTGAAGGTACGTCGGGCTATCTCTTCGCCTTGGGGGACGGAGAGGATGACTTCGGCCCGGAGGGGATGCAGGGATTGTTGGGGCAGAGTAGAAAGCAGGTGGCGGATTCCGGTAGCTATCATGCGGCGCGGCGTGGCGTTGATGGCTGCCTGGCCCACGGCGGCATCCAGCCCGGGCAGGGTGACGCGGCCCACGCCCGTCCCGCCGTCGATGTCGACGGGCAAGGTGTCGGGGGCGCACGGTTGGTCCGAAAGATGCAGCATGACGCGAGCCTCTATCGTCAGGCCATCGGTGATGTCGGGGTCGTCGCCCGCATCCTTGACGACGCTGGCCGAGGCGCAGACCGTCCGTCCGTCGGCCGAAACGGTGCGGCCGTTGGTGCGGGCGGCAACGGAGAGTATCTCGCCGTCGGGCAGCACCACGGGAAATTCGTCGGGCCGTCTCTCGTCGCCGTCGTGCAGGGCTTCCCACGTGGCGGCCACGGAAGCGGCGGTGGCACAGGTGCCGGTCGTCAACCCCGTGTGCTGTGCATAGAAGTCGGGCAGCAGCTGTTCCACCTTCCGGCGGAGTCCGTGTTCGCCTGTCACGGTGATGAAGGAGGCTGGCAGCGGCGGTCGGCGCAGGGCCAGTACCCGGATGCCGAGCGAGGCGGCTGCGTCGATCTTTTCTTTAAATCCCCCTGACAATCCGCTTTCTTTCAACAGGATAATGTCCGGGCGAAGCTGTTCCAGCAGTTGCCGCTCGTCTTCACCTTCGTGGTAGTACAGGAGGCGTTCGCGGGGAAATCGCTGGCGGTCGGCCAGGCGGCGCGAGCTGTCGCGGTCCAGGATGCGGAAGTAGCAGGGGAAGTCGGCGTCCTGCCACAGCGGAGCCAGTTTTTCGATGCTCTGTACGCCGGTCAGGGCCAGGAAGGAGGACGGATGACTTTGCCGTATCTGCTCCATGGCTTCGGGGTAGCTGTCCACCCATTCCACGGGGCAGGCTTCGCGGGGCGGGTAGAGGCGTTCGAAGCGGACGACCGGCAGGGACAGGCGTGCAGCGGCTTCGGCCACATTCTGATGCAGCTGTGCGGCAAAGGGATGTGCGGCGTCCACCAGCAGCCGGATGTCGTGCTGGCGGCAGAAGTCGGCCAAGGCTGCGGCATCCATGCCGCCCTGCAGCCGGATGCCGTGGTGCAGGGTCACCTCCTGCTCGTCGCCGCGGGTGGAGTAGTAGAAGGGCTGTCCGGCCTCTTCCAGTGTTTTGGCCGCTGTCCGGCCTTCGGTAGTTCCTCCTAAGATAAGAATCATACGGGTGTCTGGTTAGGGATGAAACGGTCAATGGTCGGTGGCGTTGCGGTACAGGTGGGCAAACTCGTGGGCATACAGGCGCGAGAGGCCCTGACGGTTGTCGATGGCTTCGCCCACCACAATCATGGTGGTCAGCGTCAGGTGGTTGTCCTTCACGATGCTGGCAAGGTCCTTCAGTACGCCGCGGTAGATGCGTTCGTCCTTCCACGTCAGGTGGTAGCAGGCGGCCACGGGCGTGTCTTCGGGATATTCCTGCAGCAGTTCAGATTGTACCTGGTCTACGATGCCTGCACTGAGGAAGATACACATGGTGCTCTGCGAACGGGCCAGGAGGTGCAGCTTCTCGCGCGGAGGCATGGAGGTGCGTCCCTCGCCGCGGGTCAGGATGATGCTCTGAACCTTCTCGGGGATGGTGAACTGCGACTTCAGGGCAGCGGCGGCGGCCTGGAAGGACGAGATGCCCGGCGTGATGTGGTAGCTCATGCCGTAGCGGTCGAAGTAGTTCATCTGCTCCTGGATGGCCCCGTAGATGCAGGGGTCACCCGTGTGCAGGCGGACGATGAACTGCCCGCGGTCGTAGAATTCCTTCATCAGGGCAAACTGTTCCTCCAGGTTCATTGAGGCGGAGCTGCGTACCGTGGCGCCGGGCTTGGCACAGTGGGTCAGCTCGCGGGGCACCAGGCTGCCGGCGTAGAGTATCAGGTCGGCCTTCTCCAGCATCTGCCGTCCGCGTACCGATATCAGGTCGGGGTCGCCCGGTCCGGCTCCCACAATCTCGATGTGGCCGTGGTCGGTCAGTACGCCCGGGTCGATGGCTACGGCCAGCGTATAGTTGCTGCCTTTCTGCTTGTCCAGTACCAGCCGTCCGCCGTCTGAGGCCAGTAGGGCGGCTGCCTCGCTGACGCTGGGAGTGCCCATGTGCTTCTGCACCACTTCGCTCGGGGTAGGTACGTCGACGGTCTTCAGCTCGTCGGCTGTATAGAAGTGTACGGTCTGACGGGTCTGGAGTTGCTTGACCACGGGCTCTTCGCGCTTTTCGCAGATGGTGGCGTAGTCGGCAATGGCCGCCGGCTGGAGGCGATGTTCCAGGAGGGTATCGTTCAGGCGGGCGATGATTTCGTCGGTGGGGCCGGCTTCGTGGGCCAGGCCGATGCCTGCATGGAGTACCCGGGGAATGTAGTAGAGGGCGGGTACTCCGGCCGTGTCGTGGAGGAAGGGCGTCAGGAGCAGCAGCAGTTCGTAGGGTTTCAGGTCGATGTCCTCGAAGCGGCCGTAGCGGAGGGTGACGTGTGGCGGGCAGGTCCGTTCCAGTTGTTCCACGCCCGGCACGCGCGCACCGATGTAGAGCAGGGTAGGCACCTGCTTGACGAACAGGCCGATGAGGCGGTTCAGGGCGCGGTGACTCTCTTCAGTCGGCGGCAGGGGACGCCCCGCAGCGTCGGCGGGCAGGCCGGATAAGTCGGAACCGGCATCGCGCAGCCAGCCGTTCGGCTGGCCCAGCGTGTCGAGCGCCCACAGACCGGTGCGGTCGCTTTGCGTGGTGACTACGGCTTCGGCTCCCAGGGCCCCGGCCACGTCTTGTGCCAGTTCGTTGGCTCCACCGATGTGTCCCGAGAGCACGGGGATGACGTAGCGGCCGGTGCTGTCGATGCAGACCACGGCGGGGTCGGTATGCTTGTCCTGGATATAGGGGGCGATGCTGCGTACGCAGATGCCCATGGCTCCGATGAAGAGGAAGGCATCGAAGCGGTGGAAATGTTCTTTCAAGAACAGGTCGTAGCTGCTTACCGACTGGCAGTCGTCCGCCTGCACCGTGGTGCTGACGAGGGTTGTCTGCGGAAATTCGCGTACAAGCTGCCGGGCTATGCCCAGACCTTTTTCGGATATGAGGAGAATCGCTGTTTTCATGCTAATGCTAAAGTTTTGACGTTAAAAGGTAGCTTTCAGGATGTCGATGGGGTTGTAGTCGTTCAGTGCCACGTGCAGGGGCGGGCAGAGTTTCATGCCCAGGTCGCGGATACCCGTACAGAAGGCTTCGCGGCTTTCGGCAGACACGGAGTTGAGTACGATGCAGCCTTCCGGCAGGAGTACTTCGCGGATGCGGGCCAGCATGTCGGCCAGCCGTCCTCCGTGGCCTCCGATGAACACGGCATCCGGGCGGGGAAGGTCCGTTAAATCGGCTTGCAGAAAGTCACCGATAAGGGCCGTGATGCCCGGCACACCGAAGCGGCGGCTGTTCACTTCCATCAGATGCCGGCCTTCGGGACGCACTTCGAATGCCACGACCTGGAGGTGGGGGAATTGCAGGCGGGCTTCGATGGACACGGAGCCTGTACAGAAACCGATGTCCCACATCACACGGCGGCCCGACAGTCCGAGTGCCTGCAACGTGAGCAGACGGATGGGAGCCTTGGTAATCATGCGTGCCCGTCCGTCCAGGTGTTCGAAAGCCTCGTCGGGGATGCCGAAGGGACGGGGAGGAAGCGGTTGGCGGGCCACGAGCATCAGGTTGTTGGGATGCTCGAAGCGGCTGTGCGAGGCTTCTTCCAGGCTCATCTGCCGGATGCGTTCTTTGGCCGGGTTGCCCAAGTGTTCGCCCACATACACCGTGTAGCCGTCGTAACCATAGTCCAGCAGACGGCGGGCAATGGCGTCGGGCGTATGTTCGCGGTCGGTCAGCAGGCCGATGTGCGGGGCACGCTCCATCAAGGCGCGGTCCAGTTCCTGCCAGGGGCGGCCGGTAAGCGACACGGTGCGCATGTCATTGTAGGGCATCACCAGCCGGTGGGCCAGTGTCTGCAGGGAGTTGAACGACGGGAAGAGACGGATGTCTGCTGCAGGCATCTTCCGCCGGATGGTATTGGCGAAGCCGAAAAAGAGCGGATCGCCCGAGGCGAAGACCAGCAGTGGGCTGCCTTCGGAGGCGAAGTGGGCTTCGTAGCGGGCGAAGACGTCGTCCAGCGGCACGGTGATGTCTATCCATCGGGCACCGTCGGGCAGCAGGGACGACACGATTTCGCGGTGGCGTATGCCACCCGAAAAAACTTTCCCGCAACGGATGAGTTCCTGTACTTCGGGAGGGAAGTAGGGCTGCGGGCGGTCGTCCATGCCGATGACTATGAATTTCTGTTCCATATGGCAGTCTGTTTTACTCTTTGCGTTACACGTCTCTGCCGGGGCGCAGTTGTTCGGCATCGTTATAGCACAGGATGGCGTTGACGAGGGTGGCGGCCAGGTTGCTTCCACCTTTGCGTCCTTCTACAATGATTTTGGGAATATCGGTAAAGGGCTTGACCATGTGCTTGGATTCCTGTACGTGTACGAAACCGACAGGGGCGGCCACGATGCCGGCCGGGCGGGCCTTGCCCTTGCGTATCAGGTCGCACAGCTCCATCAGGGCGGTGGGTGCGTTGCCGAATACGTACAGGGCGTCGGGGTGCTCCTCTACGGCCAGGCGGGTACCGGCTTGCGTGCGGGTGATGCCTTTGGCCGAAGCCATTTCGGCTGTGCTGGGATCGCTTAGGTAGCATTTCACTTCTACGCCCAAGCGTTGCAGGGCTCCTTTTCGGATGCCGCTGGCGGCCATGGTCACGTCCGTAATGATGGTCTTCAGGTGACCGGAGACAATTTGTTCGTACAGGGTCGACACGGCATGAGGGTCGGTATGCAGCAGTTGCTCCATCTCGAAGTCGGCCGTGGTGTGGATAGCGTGCAGCAGGGCCCACTTGTGGTCGAGGGGGATGTCGGGATGCTGCAGTTCGCGTTCGATGGTGCGGAAGCTGCGTATCATGATGTCCTGCCCGACGGAAGCTCCCGTAGTGTTGTCTTCCCGATAATATCCGCGTGGCGTGACGAACGCTCCCTGCCACTCATAGGACTGGGAGTTACCGATGATGACGACGGTAAACATGTCCACATCTTCGGGGTTGAAGTCCTGCAACGTGGTGATGTGTACTTCCTGTTCGGGTCGGCCTGCCTGGCGGACGTAGCCCACGGGTGTCTGGGGCGAGCGGTCTTCTTGCAGGAAGATTTCCTTCAGGCGGTAGAGCTGCCAGTAGCGGCCTTCACTTTTGGGGTTGTAGACAGCCGTCACGAAATCTGCCTGGGCAGCAGCCCGGATGCGCTTCTCGATGCGTTCCCAGGGAGTCATCAGGTCGCTCAGGGAGATGACACAGAAATCATGTCCTACCGGAGCTCCCAGCAGGGAGGCCGCCTTCTGGAAAGCGCTGATGCCGGGCAGAGATACGACCTCGACCGCACTGTCCCGCTCGCGCTTCATTTCGTAGATGAGCGGCGTCATGCCGTAGATACCTGCATCGCCCGAACTGATGACGCAGACGGTCTTGCCCTGTTCGGCCAGTTCAAAGGCCTGTTCGGCCCGTGCGCGTTCTCGCTTCATGCCCGTATCCACGCATTGGGTGCCGCTGTTCAGGTAGGGGTTGACAAACTGGAAATAATATTTGTAGCCTACCACTACATCAGCTTCTTGCAGGGCGGCCTTGACGGCAGGAGTAATGGCCTGTTCGTTGCCCGGACCTATGCCGGCAACGATTATTTTCGGTTGTTTCATTGCTATGGGTTCCATAATGTTCGGCAAATATACGTCTTTTTCGTCGAACAAGCGGCCCACCTGTACACATTATATTATTGGATGCGCTTGATGAAACGGGCCGGAACGCCGCCTACAATGGTATCGGCGGGAACATCTTTGGTTACGACAGCTCCGGCAGCCACGACGGCATTGTCGCCGATGGTGACTCCCTGCAGGATGGTGGCATTGGAGCCTACCCATACATTCTTGCCCAGAATGATGGGGGCGGGGTAGGTAGTGCCGCGGTCTTCCGGCAGGAGGCCGTGGTTGAGTGTGGCAAAGACGACGTTATGGCCTATCTGGCAACCGTCACCCAACGTCACACCGCCGTGGTCCTGGAAGTGGCAGCAGGCATTGATGAACACGTTTTCGCCCACTGTGATGTTTTTTCCGAAGTCCGAGTAAAAGGGAGGAAAGACCCGGAGCGTATCGGGTACCAGCTTGCCGAACAGTTCGGAAAGCAGGGCCCTTACTTCTTCGGGAGTATGATAGGCAGAGTTCAGCCGGAAGGTGATGCGTCTGGCTTCGTTGCTCATATCGTCCATCAGGCGATGAATGGGTTCGGTGTTGAGTGCCTTGCCGGTCTGCACATACGATAGAAATTCAGAAAGTGTCATGAAAGGTAAATGTTTATGGTTGTTCAATGTTGATTTCCCAAAAGTATGTGCAAAGGTAGGCAAGGACATGGGGCCGTCTTGTAGACAAACGAAGGATTTTTGTAACCTTTTTACGGTTATTCCACTTCCTTTCCAGCAGCATAGGCCGCTTTCTTCTCCATGATGCCTACGGCACGGTGGGTCATGCTGAAGCGGATATGTTCGATGAAAAGATCCTGGATTTCGGGGATCTGTCCCAACCCTTCCTGACGGACAGTCACGGTATAGCCTGCCGCTTCCAGCCGTTCTTTCCACTCGCCGGCAATGTCGTTCCGGGCATGGTCGCCTGCTACGAGCATGAAGGGTTGCAGGGTGACCGTTCGGGCTTTCGAAGCCTTCAGTTGGGCCAGCATGGTGTCAAAGGTCGGATAGCCTTCGATAGTACCGACATGGAAGTTGCTCCACCCTCCGGCTTTCAGCATGTAGTCCATCTGGCTGTAGGTGGCGGTACTGGGAGTATAGGTGCCGTGGCCCACGAGGACAAAATGTTCCTGGTTCCGCCGTCCCTTTTCCGAGGGGTCGGTACTCAATCGCTTGGCCAGAATAGAGGCTACCTTTTCGCAGTCGTCCACCGAATAGAGCAGAGGCGTTCCAACACGTATTTCGTTGAAGAAGGGGCGTACAGTCTCCACGTCGCGACGCAGAGATTCCATTTCGACACCGTCTATGATGTTGCTGCTCTGTACCAGAACACGTGTGTAACCTTCGGCCCGCAGGCGGAGCAGGGCTTCCAGTGGGGTGTCTTTCCGGATGCCCCGTTGCTTGAGGCGGCGGATGACGATGCGCGAGGTGTAGGCTTCACTGAAGGTCAGTTGGGGAAAGGCTTCCTGAGCCTTTCGGTTGAGGGCATCGATGGTCAGGGCACGGGTGTCGTCGTAGGTGGTACCGAAATGTACCATCAGCAGAGCGGCTTTCTCGCCGGCCTTCAGATCGGCAAGAAAGTCGCTGGAGGCGAAACCGCCTTCTCCGCGTACCTGGCAGAGGAAGACGGTTTGCCATAACAAAAGTAAAGTAAGGGCTTTTCTCATAAAAGGATTATTCTGTTATTGGTTGCTCACTACACGGAGAATGTCGAAATAGAAGCCACTGTCCACTTCGGCTCCTTTTTCTACCTTTCCGGTAGCAATGTCGTAAATGTAGATGCAGGATTCTTCGCGGGTGTTGACTCCGATATAGGCTTTCCCGTCGACAATGGCCGTGCGTTGCGAGAAGCGGCCGGCATTGTAGGGTATTTCGGTGCCGTTGTACTTCAGGCGTTCGCGGCTGCCGTCGGCCAGGTTGATGATGGTATAGTAGTGGCAGTAAGAACTGATGTTTAGGGTACCGTCCGCCGGATCGCCGGCATCATCGCGGGCATAAGCCAAGGCCTTTCCGTTGCCCAGATATTGGAGGGTGAGCAGTTTGCCGTCGCCGTTCGGATAGCCTTCGTAGCTGGCATCAAACTGGGTTTCTCCTTTCTTGATGCGGAGCAGGTGCCCTATTTCCTTCCCGTTTGCATCGGGACTGAAGGTAGCGAGGTAGAGGTTGTCACTCTCGTCGTACATGACGTAGTTTTGCATCAGTTCGCCATAGGCGCTGCCGGACATTTGCTCGGCGATGTTGTTGGGTTGGTTGCTTTCGACTTTCATGGTAGTCGGGTTGATGACGGCTGTATAGAAATAGGGAGTCGCCTTCCCGTTGCGCTTTGAAGTTTTGGCAAAATAGAAATAATAGAGCTTCTTGTCACTTTGACGATAAGTCAGAATGCCTGAAGTGGTGAATACCTTATATCCTTCCGGCAGAGTGATTTCGTCGAGTGTACCGCTTCCGAGGATTGTCATGTCATCTGTCTTGAGCTTCGTCCAGATGATTTTGTCGGTATCGCCGTTGGCTGCCATAATGATCAGGGTATTGTCATCGAGCCAGGCGTGTGTGTACGAACGGGCCTTGAAGGTATAACCTTCGTCAAACGGACGTTGTGCCACAACGTTGAGAGCATTCTTGCCGGTGGTCGGATTATAGTTCACTTCCAGTTTTACAAAGCGGTCGGACGGCTGGTAGGGTACTTCATAATAATATTTTCCTTTGACGATGGCTTCCATAGTATAGGTGTTCCCGTCCGATTCAAATTCTGAACCGATGCCTTCGATGGAGATTTTGTCAGCCGCGGCACTCAGGTCGGATACGCTGCGGACAATGGTACCGTCGCCTTGGCTCATGCCACCATGCTTTCCTACGCTCATGAAGAGGTCGAAGTGATAGTTCAGATCGGTGTTGCCGTTGTTGTTACCGTTGTTTCCTTCGTTGGGATCGTTCGAGCAGGCGGTGAAAGACGAGGCCATCCATACGGCCATGCAGGCAATCAATAGAAACTTGATTTTTTTCATGTCAATGCAAATTAATTATAGTTAGGGTTAATTGATGAAAAGTCTGAATTTGGCAAAGAAGGCCCGGCCGGGCTTCTGCAGTTTATAATTGTCGTAGGCAGTCTGATCCAGCAGGTTGGAACATTCCAGAGACAGGCTGTAGCAGTCGTTTTTCCAGGAATAGGACACACCGGCATTGCAGATGTGCTGTGTAGGGATGCGCGACTTGTTTTCGTACGAGCCATAGGCCTCCCACGTGAGGAAGTACCAGTGTACCCATTGGTAGTTGAAGTTCAGACGCAAGCGGCTGTCAGGCAGTCCCACGTGGTGGAAGATATAGTTCACTTCGGCTCCACCGAACAGCCAGGGGCGGTTGGGAAGGCGGTTGTTGTAGGTGGCCGACGGTTTGCCGTCGGTCTTGTATTGCTGCTGGTCGCGGGCGTCCTGATAGCTGAGGTTGCCCGAGATTTGCAGCTTGTTCTGCCAGTTGTAGCGCACTTCGCCTTCGGCGCCCTTGATGTGTACGGCGGGTACGTTCTTGTATTGCAGCATGCCTTCCTTCTCGATGACCTGTACCTGGATGAAGTTGTCGACATTACGCAGGAAACCGTTGGCTTCGTAGTACAGTGTGTGTCCGGCAGCCGGATGCCAGGTCCCGAAGAATCCCAGATTGGCATTGTTGCTCTGTTCGGGCTCCAAAGCTACGTTGGCATAGACGGTGGTCCCGTTGCCCAGCAGCTCGCGGGCAATGGGCAGACGGACGCTGTGTTCGAAGGAGGCTTTCAGTGAGAATGGTTCTATGAAGGTGAAACGGGTACCCACTCCGTAGCCGCCGTAGTTTTTGGTAAGGGAGCCTTGTACGGTGTTGGAGCCGGTTGTGGCGCCCGAGTCGGTCTGACGGATGTTGGCGTGGTTCACGTAGTCCTTGACGAAGAAGGTATTGTTCCATCGGTCGCTGAAGAACGACTGGTGGTAGGAGAGTCCCACGATGTGCTTGGTCAGCACGTCGTTCGAAGGTTCGAAGTTGGTGTCCACATCGTCGTAGCGGTCATTGCCCGTGCGGTTCATCGAGTAGTCTATGTTGAAGCTGTGATGGCTGTTCAGGGCATAGTCGGCATTGGCGTGCACCAGTGTCATAGGCCGTTTGTAGTGGCGCATCGAACGTTTGTTTCCCGTAATCTCGTTGCGCGAACTGGTGATGTAGTCTCCGTTCCAGTCGTATTTGCGGTAGGCCGTGTCTACGGTCAGTGAGTGGTCCCACGTGTGCGACAATGAGGCGTTCATCTGCAGTCCCTTCACCAGAAAATCGCGTTTCTGGTAGCGGGCCGAGATGTTCCAGGCGTCCGTCTGCCGTTCGGCCATGCCATAGACTACCGTCTGTACCGAGCCCGTCTGCAGCTCCTTGTCTACCTTGGAGTATGAGCCCGACACGAAGAAGGCATCGGCCCAGGGCTGGTTGGCAAAGCCTATCTCGACTTGTCCCAGCAAGGAGAAGTAGCCGTCGTGAAAACGCCTGCGGTCGGCATAGATGTACTGGTCCTGAGCTTCGTCCCACACTTCGATGCCTTTCATCTTATAGTCGTTTTTTGAATAGTTGATTCCTACGGTGGGCCGGATGATGAGTCCCGTCCGCCGGTCCACAAACTGTGCGTTCAGGTCGGCCTTGTGGGTATGGAAAGAACCGATGCCGTACGATACGTCCAGGTAGTTCTTCTTTTCCTGCTTGGTGATGATGTTGATGGCTCCTCCCAGAGCGTCAGTTCCCAGATGGGCGGGCACGACTCCTTTGTAGATTTCGATGCGGTCGATGAGGTTTACCGGCAGGTTGGCCAGCGTCACGTCGCTGCCTTTGCTGCTCAGGGGCATGCCGTCCAGAAAGTAGCGGACGGAATTGCCCGACAGACCGTTGATGGACAGGTCGAAATCCGAGCCTACGCCGCCTTCCTCGCGTACCTTGATGCCGGTCGTTCGGTTTACCAGGGCGTTCAGGTTGTTCAGCGAGGAAGCCATGGCCTTCACGTCGAGAGCGTTGACGGCGAAGGCGCTTTCCTTGAGTTTCTGCGTCTGGCTTTTGCCATACACTTCTACGGCACCCAGCCCCACATTGCTTTCTTTCAGGCGGAAGTCTTTGGTCATGGAGCCGGTAATGCGAAGTGTGACTTTCTGCGTTTCGTACCCGACGAATGATACGACGACGACCTGTCGCCCTGGTGTCACCTCAAGCTCATAGCTGCCGTCTGCCTGGCTGTAACAGCCCATTGCAGTGTTTTCAACGGCGATGGTGGCCTGTTCCACTGGCTGTCCGTCGGTATCAGTCACACGTCCTGAAAGACGTACTTTCTGTTGTCCCAACAGGGTGGTGCTGCCAGCGGTGAGGCAGAGCAGTACCAGCATCAGCCAAATACAGGAGCCTTTTTCTGTTTTCTCTATTTTCATATACTATCCGTTTCAAGATAATAACAGCCTGGGAAACGATAGACAATGATGACAAAGAGAAACGGCTTTCTGATACGTACTGAAAGCAGAAAGAGCCCGACTCGATGTTTCGCCGCTTTATTCCCCGAAAGCGTAAAACGTTGGTAGATTCTGGCAGGTCTTCTGACTCGTCCCATCCTTGGATGCCTTCCCGTTCCTCGTGTAGGGCAGGAACAGTGGCTTGGGTCTTTCCGAGGACTTCCCTTATGTGGGGAGGACTTACAGCAGCGGGTCTGTTCAGGAGTTTCACCTGATTCCCTTTTCATCGTGCACTCCGAAGCGGGTGGAGGCAGCGAAACCAGATTCGCGTCGGCAAAGGTAGGAATTATTTTGGGTTCTGCCTCTATGTGTGAAGGAATATTTTGTAGTTATGTGATTATTTGTTGGAATCAGAGGGGATTGCGGTGTAGATTGTTTCCTGTTGATATGGCTCGGCTCTATACTGCTTGGGCGACATGCCTACATGCTGTTTGACGTATTTCCCGAAGAAGGAAATGCTGGGGAAGTCGAGTTCATTGACGATTTCCTTGATGCTTTTGGTCGTTTTCTTCAGCAGGTATTGGATGTCCTTCATGACATATTGTTCGATGAGGGCGGAAGCCGTGTTGCCACTTACTTTCTTGCAAATGGCCGACAGATATTTGGGCGTGACATGCAGTTTGTCGGCATAGAAAGCTACGCTGCGTGGTTTGGGGTAAGAAGCTGAAAGAATATTGATAAATTGATTGAACAGATTTTCTGCTGAATTGTAGGCAGGCGGAGAAAGGCGGACAATATGGTCGAGCGAATCGGAAAAATCATAGATAAACGCCTGAAGCAGCGCGTCAATCAATTCTTTCTGATGGCGGTGGGGCGTACTCTGTAATTTGGAACGGAGCAGGCTGTAGTATTGATAAAAAACAGTTCCTTCTTCTTCGGACAGGGATATGATGGGATGTTCCTCGATGTACATCTTGAAGTTCCAGTTGCCCGAGGAAATCAAGGTAATCTGGTTGGCATAGTTGGGGGAAAGGCAGAAACCGCAGCACTCGAAGTCAACGCTGACCATGCTATGCTCCAAAATTGTTCGTGGATGGCAAATCACAAGATCGTTTTTCCTGACTTCAAATAAATTGTTATTCAGAGAGACTTGGCCTTTACCTTTCAGACAAAGAACGACCATGTAAGACTCCAAACGGACAGGAGGGGCTGAAAGAAGGTCTATTTCGTGTAAATGCTCTATGATCATTATACGGTCATCTTGATAGATGGAAGCTTTTTCGACCAAACACTGATCCAATGGTTCCTCATTGCCTACAATCATTTTTTGTTCCATATGTTCTCGTATTATCTGTTTCGGGTACAAAAAAACGAAAAAATGTCCGAAATATATTGGTTGATATTTCCCGATAAGTGTCCTTGATGGGATATTCTGTGCTTGACGGGAAAAATGGCACACTTTTGCGGTGGAAAGGATTCCGGGCATTTGGAGAGAAGGCTCTTATTTTGCGGCCGATATGATAAAAATGAAAACGAATATGAAACGTATGAAGTTGTTTGGCTGTATGCCCCTGTTGGCAGGGCTGGCCGTTTGTGCAGGTTGTGGAGCCACCTCGAAGGATGTGGTCGGGATTATGGAGCCTGTTAAGGTAAAGACGATGAAGGTTGAACTGTCTGAGATGAATGAAAGCAGACAGTTTTCGGGAACCGTGGAAGAAGAAAATGGAAGTGCACTCAGTTTTTCGGTGATGGGTACATTGAAGAATATTTATGTGGGTTTGGGCAGTCGGGTGAAGAAAGGGCAATTGATAGCCGAAGTAGACCAGACCTCCATGGAAAGCAGTTACCGCGCCGCCAAAGCTTCGATGGAACAGGCAGAAGATGCTTTCCAACGAATGAAGGAACTGCACGACAAGGGTAGCTTGGCCGAAATCAAGTGGATGGAGGTGCAGAGTCAGTACCGTCAAGCCTGTTCGATGGAAGAAATTGCTCGTAAGAATTTGGAAGACTGTAAACTCTATGCTCCTTTTGACGGGGTAATTGCAGAAAAAAACGCAGAAATCGGGCAGAATGTGGTTCCCGGTGTACCGGTGGTGAAACTTGTGACTGCCGGACAGTTGAGAATCAGCATTCCGGTACCTGAGTCCGAGATTGTCCATGTAGAAATGGGGCAGCAGGCATCGGTCTGTGTCTCTGCGCTGGAGGATGGCCATTTTACGGGACGAGTGACGGAAAAGGGCATCAAGGCACATCCTTTGTCACGTTCGTATTTGGTAAAGATCAGACCGGACCGGACGGTACAGGGATTGATGCCGGGCATGGTGGCCGAAGTGAGTCTGGAAGCCGGTCATGGAGGGCAGGTATTTGTGATACCGGCTTCCATTTTGCAAACCGATGAGAGTAACCATACTTTCGTATGGCTTCGTTCGGAAGGAAAAGCGATCAGGAGAGTGTTGGAATGCGGAGATTTCACGTCGCAGGGAGTCGTTGTGCTTTCCGGGCTGGCCGTTGGAGATGAAATCATTGTAGAGGGACAACAGAAGGTGTGCGAAGGCACGCCGGTTACTTTGTAAAGGAGGCTTTGTAAAAATGGAAAAGAAACGTGGCATAGTAGAATGGGCCATGCACTATCGTCAGATTGTGATTTTGGTGACATGTTGCCTGGTAGCATTCGGCATATATAGTCTGCCCGAGATGCAGAAGAATGAATTTCCCGACTTTACCATCCGCCAGGGAATGGTTGTGGCCGTAGCGCCGGGCAATACGGTGGAAGAAATGGTGGAGCAGGTGACCAAGCCGCTGGAAGACTATATCTTCACATATAAGGAGGTGAAGAAGGAAAAGACCTTTTCAACGACCCGCGACGGTATGGCCTTTATCCAGGTGGAACTGAATGACGACTTGAACAACAAGGATGAGTTCTGGAGCAAGTTCAAACACGGAGTGGCAACGTTCAAGTCGCAGTTGCCGTCCAATGTCGTGGCCATACAGGTTATGGACGATTTTGGCGATACATCGGCCCTGCTCATCACCATGGAGAGTAAGGACAAGACTTACAGGGAACTGCATGACTATATGGACGAACTGAAAGACCGTTTGCGCCGCATCAAGAGTGTGGGCCGACTGACGGTGAGCGGTGAACGGAAGGAGCAGATCTCCGTTTACCTTGATCTGGCCCGCCTGTCGCAATATGGCTTGAACGAACAGACTCTTGCAGCTACTCTGTTTACAAAAGGGTTTGTCACTTCGGGAGGGCGGATACAGACTCCGGATTATGTATTGCCCATCCATGTGGAGCAGTCTTTCAATACACTCTACGATGTAGAGCAGCAGATTGTCTACAACGACCCTTCTGGGAATAATGTGCGGCTGAAGGATGTGGCCCGTGTGGTAAAGGAGTACCCCCATGCCGACAGCTACATCACCAGTAACGGCACCAAGTGCATTCTGCTCAGTGTAGAGATGAAGAAGGGGCAGAATATCGTGCAAATGGGCGAAGAAGTGGACCGTGTGCTGACCGCATTCAAAAGTGAGTTGCCGTCCGAAGTGAACATGTACCGCATTACTGACCAGGCCCGGGTAGTGGGCGACAGCGTCAATACGTTCCTGCGCGAGTTGCTGATTGCTATCGGGGCCGTGGTCATTGTGGTCATGCTGTTGCTACCGTTGAAGGTGGCCTTGGTAGCCGCTTCCACCATTCCCATCACTATATTCATTTCGTTGGGACTGTTTTACGCTTTCGGTATCGAACTGAATACCGTGACGCTGGCAGCGCTGATTGTCACCTTGGGTATGATTGTGGACAATTCGATTGTCATCATCGACAGCTATCTGGAGAAGTTGGGTGAAGGCATGTCACGCTGGCATGCGTCCATTCAGAGTGCCACCCACTTTTTCAAGTCCATCTTTTCGGCCACGCTGGCCATCAGCATTACGTTCTTTCCTTTTCTGCTTGTCGTCAAGGGAATGATACACGACTTCCTGCTCAGTTTTCCCTGGTCCATCACGCTCATTTTGGGTGTGTCGTTGTTGGTAGCCATGTTGCTGGTTCCGTTCATGCAGTTCTGGTTCATCCGCAAGCCGATGCCCAGCGTGCAGAAAGGTTTCTCGTTTCTGGCTGTCCTTCAGAAATACTACAACCGCTTGCTGGATGTCTGCTTTGCCCATCCGTATGTCACGCTGCTGGTGGGAATTGTTTCCGTCGGGGTAGGTGTTGTATTGATGGGAAGGCTTCCCCAACGACTGATGCCTATGGCCGACCGCGACCAGTTTGCCGTAGAGATTTATCTGCCGACTGGTTCGGCGGTCGAGAAGACTGCCGCCGTGGCCGATAGTGTGGAACATTTGTTGCGTCGGGATCCGCGTGTCCTTTCGGTGACAGCATTTGTGGGCTGTTCTTCGCCGCGCTTCCATACGGCTTATGCTCCCCAGTTGGGAGGAACCAATTATGCCCAGCTGATTGTCAATACGACCGGCAATCGGGAGACGGTAGAGTTGCTGGACGAATATAGTCCCCGGTATGCCAACGCCTTCCCCGAAGCTCGGGTCCGGTTCAAACAGATTGGTTTCAGTCAGGCTGTTTATCCTGTCGAATTGCGTTTGAGCGGAAGTGATCTGGATACGTTGAAGGCCATTGCCGGAAAGTATTTGGCTTTGTTGCGCAGCATGCCTGAGACGCAGTTGGCGCAGACCAACTTCAGCGAACCTCAGACGACTGTCAGTTTGCGGCTGAAGGAGGATGAGGCGGCTCGTCTGGGCATTAATAATGTACAGCTGGAAACGACGTTGGCCTTGCGTTATGGGAACGGTCTGTCGATGGCCCGTGTATGGGAAGGTAATTACGATATACCGGTCACACTGAAAAGTGAACAGGCAGACAGTGCTTCTTTTTTCGATTTGAAGGATGAACTGGTTCCTGTAGCCGGAGGATTGTCCTACGTCCCCTTGCGTCAGTTGGTGGAGATGCGTCCTTGCTCTGAAGACGGGCAGATAGTACGCAGAAATGGAGTCTACACTATTACCGTGATGTCTGATGTCCGTCGGGAAGTGAATCCGACAGCCTTTACAGAAAAGCTGATGAAGCGTTTGGAAAAAATTCCGCTCCCCCAGGGAGTGGAGCTTGCTTATGGCGGCGACCGCGAGCAGGACAACGAGAACCTGCCACCCATCATGGGGGCTCTGGCCATTGCTGCTTTCATCATCTTTTTCATTCTGTTGGGCCATTTCCGCCGCATCAGTATTGCTCTGCTGATATTTGCGAGTATGACGCTCTGCCTGTTCGGTACGGCAGTGGGTGTGCTCATTCAGGGTGTGGATTTCAGTATGACCAGTACGCTGGGCATCATCAGCCTGATGGGTATCATTGTCCGTAACGGCATCATCATGATCGATTATGCCGAGGAACTGCGGACGACTGAAAAAATGTGTGTGCGCGACGCCATTTATCATTCGGCCCGCCGACGCATGCGTCCTATTTTCCTTACGTCGGCTGCCGCATCAATGGGTGTCATCCCGATGATTTTGGGCAAGAGCGGTTTGTGGATGCCGATGGGAACAGTGATCTGTTATGGTACGCTGATTACGATGCTGTTTCTGCTGACGATACTTCCCGTATGCTATCTGCTGATATTCAGGGGAAGTACAGGGCGCAGAGTGAAGAATGAGGCTCTGGAAAGACAGTGAACCGAGTGAATAGTGATGAGACAAAACAACATTGGATTATGAAAATGAACAAGAACATACGATTGATATATCTGAGTGTGGCAGCGGGTTTGTGCTTCTCCCTGCCACTCTCTGCCCAGCATGCCTATACGCTGGACGAATGCATCCGTGAGGCTTTGAGCAACAACGTGCGCATCAAGAATGCCGAGAATGATCTTCGTGCGGCCCGGCAGGACCGTCAGTCGGCCTTTACCAATTATTTTCCCAGTGTGTCTGCTACGGGAGGCGGTTTCCTGGCCGATCAGGGACTGCTGCAGATGGAGATGGCCCCCGGACAGGGCATTTCGATGATGAAGAACGGGGTGGTTGGCGGTGTTACGGCCAGTCTGCCGCTTTTCACTGGAGGACAGATAGCCAATGGGAACAAGTTGGCGGAAGTCAATGTGGAAGTAAAGCGGCTGCAACGTGGCTTGTCGGACAAGGAGGTAAGGCTGACGGCCGAGCAATATTTCTGGCAGATTGTCACACTGAAGGAAAAGTTGAAAACCATCACTACGGTAGAGAAGCAGCTGGGACAACTGAATGCGGATGTTGAAGCGGCCGTCCATGCAGGGCTCACCACCCGTAACGACTTGCTGCAGGTCCGGCTGCGGCAGAACGAAACCCGTAGCGGACGCATCGAAGTGGAAAATGCCCTCTCCCTGTCGCGTAGCATGCTGGCCCAATACATCGGCCATCCGTCCGACAGCATCGATGTGCAGATGGATATCAGCTGGAGCCTTCCGCAACGGCCCGACAGCCTGTACCGCAATCCTGACGCCTCTTTGTTGCTCACCGAGGAATATCATCTGTTGCTACAGAACCTGAAAGCCAGCCGTTTGCAGCACAAGCTGACTGTGGGAAAACACCTGCCTACGGTGGCCATCGGCGGCGGATATGTTTACGAGAATCTGATGGACAAGGACCAGTCGTTCTGGATAGGGTTTGCCACGGTCAGCGTGCCGCTGACGGGCTGGTGGAGCGGAACGCACGAGATAAAGCGGGACAAACTGCGTGTGCAGAATGCCGAGAGCCAGTTGGAGGACCAGAGCCAGCTGCTTGTCATCCGCATGCAGAATGCCTGGAACGAGCTGAACGATGCCTATAAGCAGATGGAGATAGCTCTTCAGTCCATCGAACAGGCCGACGAAAACCTGAGGCTGAATACGGATTATTATTCGGCAGGAACCTGTACGATGAGCGAACTGCTGGATGCACAGACTCTGTATCAGCAGAGCCGCGACAAGTATGTGGAATCGTGCATGCAATATGAAGTGAAGAAACGCACTTATCTGCAGGCTACGGGCCGATAATTTGTCTTTTCGGTTTTCTGCGTATCCCACAAGGGCACGGAAGCTATCGGATGTTTGCCGGCGGAAACTTCTCTTCCTCTCCGCGGCGGTCCGTACAGCTCCGTGCCTTTTCTCTGTTCTGGCGGTAGCGTAGCGGAGACAGGCCGGTCTTTCTGGCGAAGAACTTGCCGAATACCGACTGGTCGGAAAAGCCGAGGGAGTCGGCTATTTCCTTGACGTCCATGTCGGTGCATTCCAGCAGACGTCTGGCGTCGGCACAGATGAGTTCGGACAGGTGGAAACGGACGGTCCGCCCGGTCGTCTGCTTCACGACACGCGACAGGTAGGTGGTAGACATGTGGAGCCGTTCGGCATAGAAGTGGAGGCTGTGGCACTGGCGGTAATGGGCGGCCGACAGCTTCTTGAACTCGCGGAAGAGTTCGTTCGAACGGCTGACGCTGAGGGCGGCCGACGAACTGTTGCGGCACAGCAGGTCGCTGACCTGCAGCAACAGAAAGCTGCATTGCTGGCGCACCATGCCGTTTCGGAAAAAACGGAACGACCGCATTTCACCTTCGAACAGGGCGAACGTCTTCTGCAGATAGGCATGGTCGGTTGGAGAAAGCTGGAGGACAGGAAGCCGGTAATTTCCCAGAAACGAAGCCAGCTGGCTGTAGAGGGCATGCCCGTCGGGCAGGCTGTCGAAGTAGGCCGGCACCAGGTAGAGAATAAGGGCGTGGAAGTCGGGAGAGCTTGCGTAGAGTGTGGACGAGGTGCCTGGAGTCTGTACGGCCAGACTTCCGCATGTGACATCGTAGCGTCGGAAAGTGTCTTGTATATATCCCATTCCATCGGTTACGAGGATAATGAAAAAGCCGTCCTCCATCTGCAGGCGGGCCGATGCGTCTGCCTGATGGAGATGGATGTCATCGGTATCTTCCTGAGCGGCTTTCAGATGTTCTGTCAAGTCGAGAGCCATGTTATTCTTATAGTTTGAGACGGCAAAAATAAGCAGAGTTTCGTTTTCGACCAAAAAAGGTTGTTCTTTTATGAACGAAAATCAGAAAAATGGAACGAACTTCGCGCCTTGAATTAATAAGGTAAAAAGAAGATTATGAATACTTACATCGTCAGACGCTATCTGTTGTTTGCCGTTTCGCTGTTTGTCAATGCGCTGGGCATTGCTTTCATAACCAGGGCGCTGCTGGGAACATCGCCCATTACAAGTGTCACTTATGTCTTGAGTATGTTCACTCCGCTGACCATTGGGCAGTGGACCATACTGTTCAATCTGTCATTTATGGTGTTCGAATTGTTTTTCATGACCCGCAAGGATTTGCGGTCCGACTGGCAGGCCTATCTGATGCAGGTACCCATTTCCCTTTGCTTCGGCCTGTTCATTGACCTGTCCATGAATATCCTGTTTTGGCTCCATCCGGCCGATTACTTTCTGGAAGTGGTCAGCCTGCTGGTAGGTTGCTGCATTCTGGCGGCCGGCATCGCGCTGGAAGTGAAGGCCAGTGTGGCGATGGTGGCAGGCGAATATTTCGTGAAGTCCATAGCCCGCCGTCTCCGCAAGGATTTCGGATTTGTGAAATTGAGTTTTGACGTCACACTGGTCATTCTCTCCTGTGTGTTGTCGCTGGTGTTTATGGGAGGCATTTATGGCGTGCGCGAAGGTACGGTTGTGGCTGCGCTGATTGTAGGTCCTATCGTACACTTTATCAGTCCGTATTACCGTTTTCTGGACGGATGGATCCAGCCGCGTACAGCGGTTGTTTCCGATGCACGGACGCAGGGCAGACACAAGATCATTACCATTGCCCGCGAGTATGGCAGCGGCGGACACCTGCTGGGCGAGATGCTGGCCCGCGAGCTGGGTGTGAAGCTCTACGACCGTGAGTTTATCCGTATGGCCGCCACCAAGCTGGGCATGGACGAAGCCTATGTGCTGAAGAATGAGCAATCCATTCCCTCCTTCTGGCTGAAGTGCATCTTTGCGCAGAGCGGAAAGAATTCGTTGGACCGGAGCCTGTCGCCCGACGACGTGCTGTTCGTGGCCGAGAGCCGCATGGTGCAGGAGCTGGCCGCGAAGGGGCCGTGTGTCATCGTGGGTCGCTGTGCCGACTTTATCCTGAAGGACAATCCCAACGTCATCAAGGTGTTCTGTTATTCAGATTCTCAGAGTGCCATCCGCCGCTGTACGGAAGAATATAATCTGACGGTTGAAAATGCTGCTTCGGAAATCAAGCGCATCAACAGGAACCGCATCACCCATTACGAATATTACACGGGTCGCAAGTGGGGCGATCCCCATCATTATGACCTGCTGGTCAACACGGGTAGCATGGACTTGCAGATGGCTTGTGACCTGATTAAGGCCATGTACGAGCATTGGGAGTCGCGCCCCACGAGGGAGGGAGCGGAAGTCCGCCCGCAGTAAATGTCCGCAATGCCCGCAGCAAAGTGTCAGTACTTCCATGGGATTACTCCAGTACTTGTACGGAAGTACTCAAGTACTTGGCTGTAAGTACTGCAGTACTTGTATGGAAGTACTGGATATATCCTGCATTCTTACAGCTTCTCGGGAGTATTGTGGGACGGGAAAGAGTATGACTTTTCAAACATGTTTTCCAGCAGTTCGATTCCCGTCTGGGTTCGGAAGATGTTCCGTTTGACGGCATCGACGGCATCGACAGAGAGGCTGTCTTCGTAGATGTTTACCAGAAAGTCGGCTTCCACCAGAATCTGATAATCCATGCCGGTAATGTCCTTGTACGTGTGATGGTGGGCGATGAGCCAGCAGACACGCTCTGTCTGCTGGACAGTGTAGTCTCCGGTGGCTTCGAGGAGCTTTCGGGCTTCCGCCGGTCCTTCCTGTTCCTGATGCTTTCCGTCGCATACGCCGTATTTCTGTTCGCTGATGTGTATGCCGATGTCGTGTACGATGGCGGCCGTTTCCAGTATGAACAGAGTTTCTTCGTCCAGCTGTTCCAACGTGCCGATAACCGAAGCCAGTTGGTATACTTTGATGAAATGCTGGATGCGTTTGGGGTCGCCTGCGTTGTAGGCGGTCATGAGGGTTGTCAGTCGGGCGTGTTTGGGATTCATATCTTGGGATTGTTAATGTGTTGTCATTTCCGCAGAAACTCCCGCTTGTCGCGGAAGAGGCAGTAGAGCTTCCAGCGCAGCGACTGGAGCGGCTGGAGAACGTCGAAGACGGGGAGCAGGAAGCGGTAGCGGTATTTCTCGTCCAAGTCTTTGGCCGTAGTGTTGATGACGAGTGCCTGCATCACGAAACGGAATATGAACTGCAGGAAGGCGAGTCCTGCTGCCAGCCAGTGGGCATGAAGAGCGGATATGACGACCGTCGCAATCCATGCGGCATGGAACAGCAGGCGGCTGAAGGTCTCGAAGCCGAGCGTCCAGCGCTGCATGCCGTGGTACAGGGGAGCGGTGGAGGCGTAGCCGATCTTTTCTTCGCGCCAGTCTTTGGCACGAATAAGGGGCTGCATGCGGACCACGGAGGCCGGGTCGGTCTCCACGCGGGTGTTGTCCCGGCGGGCCACCTGATTGACGAAGAGGTCATCGTCACCGCGGCGCAGGTTCAGGTGGGCGGAGAAACCCTTTTGGTCAAAGAAAAGGTCCTTGCGGTAGGCCAGGTTACGGCCGATGCCCATGTAGGGACTACCGGCCAGGGCGAATCCCAAGTAGCGCATGGCGGTGAAGAGGCTGTCGAAGGCGACGCGGCGGTGCAGCCAGTTGTGTCCGCGCTCGTAGCCGCTGTAGCCCAATACCACTTCGGTACGCGAGGTGAAGTTGCGGGCCATCAGGCGCAGCCACTGGTTGCTCTGCGGGCGGCAGTTGGCCTCGGTCAGCACCAGCCAGTCGTAGCGGGCGGCGCGGATACCCAGTGTGACGGCCAGTTTTTTGCGGCTGATATAGCGCGAGGAGTCGGGCACGAAGCTATGGTACAGGTTGGAGTATTGCTCTTCGAGTTGGGTCAGATATTCCTCGCTTTCGCCCTTCTCGCCGTCGTTGATGACGATGACTTCGAACTGCGGATAGTCCTGCTCAAGGATAGCGGGCAGGTTGCGGCGCAGGTTTTCCACTTCGTCGTGGGCGCAGAGGATGACAGACAGAGGCGGCAGTTCCTGTGTGAAGTGCAGTTCGTCGCGTCTGGCCTTGCGACTGCGCAGGTGGATGCGGTTGTAGAGGGCGAGGTAGTAGAGGGCCTGGACGATGAACAGGATGCCGGTAGCGGCCAGCAGGTATTGTTCGGTAGTGTCGAATGCGAATGCTTCCATTATATTTCCTTATATAATAAGTGTTGCGCAAAAGTACGAATTTTCGTCCACACCTTGTACGGCCCGCCCTTTCTTTTTTCTTATCCTTCGAGTACTGGTACCGTCAGGAAACGGCATTGCGGGAAGTGGCGTCCGAGATAGCGGCGCAGGTACTGCTGTGTGTCTTCCTGAATGGTGGTGTCGGCCAGGGTGGGATAGAGGTTGTAGAGCACGGTGTCGAGCCGGATGCCGCGGCGGGCGACGGCTTCCAGACTGAGCAGGGTGTGGTTCACGCTGCCCAGCTTGCCCGAGGTGACGAAGATGAGTGGGTAGCCCTGTTCGGTGATGTAGTCGATGGTGAGGTACTCGTCCTTCAGGGGGACCATCAGGCCGCCGGCACCTTCGACCAGCACCGTGTCGTAGCGGCGGGG
>ERZ780167.491-NODE-491-length-40751-cov-28.754079_pt1 | contig 40751 bp, 31 predicted proteins | sample MGYA00510982_ERZ780167 | MGnify/ENA primary metagenome ERZ780167 (study PRJEB29588, sample SAMEA2146107) | human gut metagenome | biome: human gut; feature: human-associated habitat; material: faeces | place: Denmark | collected 2008/2010 ... | reverse complement strand
AATGTCGTGCGACATCTGACAGGAACAACCTTCCCTCGATTTTTTCCTGGTGCCCGGTAGTTTGACACTTTAAAATCCGAAAAAAGTTAAAAATATTTGATGGAGTTCGTTCTGAACTCTTTTTTTTGTCAAATTTAATTCTTATATTTGTATTTAGATAGTGTTAGACATTACGATATTTTGATGCAAATATGACTCTCCAATTGAAGAAAAGCGGCAGTTGCACCTACTTGTACGCAATCAAATCGTTCAGAAAAGAAGACGGAAGGTGCACGACCAAGGTCGTCGAGAAGTTCGGGACCGTCGAGGAGCTTCGCGAGAAGCTGGGAGGCGAGGACCCCATTGAGTGGGCGCGCGCCAGAGTCGCGGAGATGACGGCCGCCGAAAAAGAAGAGAACCAGAATGTCGTCGTGGAATATAACCCGAAGGCGTACATACAGAAGGGCGAACAGCGCAGCTACAACGGAGGCTACCTGTTCCTGCAGAAGATATACTATGAGCTGGGGCTGGACTATATCTGCAAGAAGATAGCGAAGAAGCACAAGCTGCTCAGGTATGACCTGAACGGCATCCTTTCCATGCTTGTGTATACCAGGATACTGTATCCGGGATCAAAGCGGTCCTCTCTTGAGGATGCCGGGAAGTTCTTCGAGCAGCCCGGGTGCACTCTGGAGCAGGTGTACAGGGCGCTGTCGCTGCTTGCCGAAGAGTTCAATGAAATCCAGGCGGACGTGTATAAACGTAGTCTGAAACTTGGGAAGCGCAACACGCAGGTGGTGTACTATGACCTGACGAACTACTTCTTCGAGTGCGAGGAGGAAGGCGGCCTGGTGCAGTTCGGACACTGCAAGGAGGGCCGTCCGCTGCCAATTGTGCAGATGGGACTGTTCATGGACCATGACGGCTTTCCGCTGGCGATGTGCATCGAGCCGGGAAACAAGGCGGAGACCGGCACGCTCAAGCCTATGGAGCAGATACTCAAGGACAAGTTCGGCCTGTCGAAGCTGGTGGTGTGCACCGACGGCGGACTGTCTTCATACGAGAACCGCAAGAACGACAGCGTCGGCGACAGGTCATTCGTTACGGTGCAGTCCCTCAAGAAGCTCAAGGGATATCTTCAGGAATGGGCGCTGGACTGCAAGGGGTGGCGTACGGCCGGCTCTGACAAGGAATACGACATCAGCACCCTGGACTCCAAGGAGCATTGCGAGACGCTTTTCTACAAGGAACGTTGGGACCCCACCAAGATGTCCACCGGAGAGACGCTGGAGCAGCGCATCATCGTCACGTTCTCATTCAAGTACAAGGCGTACCTCTCTTATGTGCGCGAACGGCAGGTGAGCCGTGCGGTCGCCCTGCTGCAGAAAGGGCAGGGCGTGACGTCCAGGCGCAAGAGCCCGAATGACGCCAAGCGCTTCATCAAGGCCGAGCACTGCACCGCGGACGGTGAGCTCGCGCAGATAGAAAGCTACTCACTCAATCAGGAGATGATAGACCAGGAGGCCCGCTTCGACGGCTTCTATGCCCTGTGCACTGACCTTTGGGATCCTGCGCCGGACATCATCAGACTGAACGGCGGCCGATGGATCATAGAAAACGGCTTCCGCATCATGAAGACGGACTTTGACGCAAGGCCGGTCTACGTTAGGAGGGACGACCGCATCAAGGCCCACTTCCTCACCTGCTTCCTTGCCCTGCTCATATACAAGTATCTGGAGAAGAAGGTCAACCGGGGAGGCAGGCACTTCACGACGGAGGAGATAGTGGGCACGTTGCGTTCAATGGACTTCCTCAGCATCGCCGGTGAAGGATATGTCCCGGCATATACCAGAACGGACCTCACAAACCACCTGCACGGCAGCGCAGGGTTCAGAACCGACACGCAGATAGTCACAAGACAGAAGATGAGGGGCATCATCGCCCAGACCAAGAAACGCGAGAAAGATGATGACGGAAGCGACAAGCACTAGGGACGGGTGGCCGAGGGGCTTCGGACGGCGTAGCCGCCCGTGGCTTCGTGAGCGGGAGGGATAGCACCGACAGGTGCGTACCGGCCCGAAGTCCCTCGGCCGCAGACCACGAAAGGGCTTGTCTACTACAAAGTCAGAAAAAATCCAAAGGCCCAAAATCGCCAACTCAGCGGTCTGGAGCCTTGAATTATACTTGTTTCTACAAAATCAAAGTGTCAAAGACAGGAAAATAATTGAAACTCACGGATTCTTCACAAAGAATAAATAGTATATTTGCAGAAATCGGTTATTTGTGGCGAAATTATGAAGAAAAGACCTATTGTTGCGCTGATTTATGACTTCGACGGGACCCTTTCTCCCGGGAATATGCAGGAGTTCGGTTTCATCCAGGCCATCGGGAAGACCCCGGAGGAGTTCTGGAGGATGAGCGACGGCCTCGCTGTCGGCCAGGACGCGAGCAACGTCCTCTCGTATATGAAGATGATGTTCGACGAGGCGAAGAAGAACGGCATCAAGCTCCGGCGGAGCGACTTCCGCAAGTTCGGCCGCCACATCCAGCTCTTCGAAGGAGTGAAGGAATGGTTCAGCCTGATCAATGAATATGGCGAGTCGCGCGGTGTCCAGATCGAGCATTACATCAACTCGTCCGGACTGAAGGAGATCATCGAAGGCAGCCCGATCGCCAAGGAGTTCAAGCACATCTTCGCCTGCACCTTTATGTATAACAAAGAGGGAGAGGCGGAATGGCCGGGAATCGCCGTGGACTACACGGCCAAGACCCAGTACATATTCAAGATCAACAAGGGAATCTTCAGCGCACACGACAACAAGATGGTCAACGAGAGCATCGCCGAGGACAAGAAGCGGATCCCGTACCCTCAGATGATCTATTTCGGTGACGGCGAGACCGACATCCCGTGTATGAAGATCGTCAAGATGTTCGGTGGCCACGCGGTGGCCGTCTGCGACGAGAGCAATCCGAAGAAGAAAGCCTTCGCCAAGACCCTCCAGCACCAAGGCCGCGTCAACTTCACCGTCCCCGCCAACTACACCAAGGACAGCAAGACCTACAAGGTCGTCTGCGCCATAATCGACAAAATCAAGGCCGACTACGAGCTCAAAAGGCTGAGCAAGTCAGCCTTTTGAACCTTCTTGCGTCGCTTCGCGCTGCGCGCGCATTCCATTGCCAAAGCCAGATAAACCATAGAGTCCTTCTCTACTGGAAGTCAATTCCTGTAATATTCCTTGAAGGCGGTCCAGGAATAGAAGGACGGAGCGACCTGCGGGATCGGCAGGGAGGCCTCGTGGCCGTTATAAAGGACTTTGACGAGGATCTCCGAGGCACGCTTGCTGCGGTAGAAGATCAGCTGGAGGTTGGAGGCCATCGGAATCAAATCGCTCCTCCACCAGTTTTTCACATCGGAAGGATCGGTCAGCACAGCGCCGAAGTTGTCAAGTTTCATGTACGAGAGCAAAGGCAATATGGCTATGTCATGCGAAAACCTGAGACTCAAGTTGATGTCTCCGGAAGCAAGGTCACGGTCCGCGCACTCGATCATGTCCCGGAGTATGGCGGCGGTGCTGAGACACCCTTTGTTGTCTGTCATCGGAGAGCGTCCCATGCTCAGATAACCGTTGAAATTCCACACCTCCCAGATCGCGAAGAGTTCCTCCGGAGTGAACACGTCCTCAAACCTGTCCGCAGGGACTTCGTCAAGACACTGGAAATCCAGAATGACACTCCTCAGATCCAACTCGAATTTCCAAAGGCCATACTCTTTCTCAAGATAGTCAGTGTCATTGAAATACTTGGAACAGAAACCCTTGACATCGACCCTTGCCGCACGGAGGCTGTCAGCCTGTGCCCTGGCAGCGGCAGGAACCTTGGTCTTGACTCTGTACGGATTCATCGAACCCGTCGGGTGGATCCGAGGCATGATCGACTTACTGCACTCAAGCGTGAAAGTCAGGTCTTTGTCCAACCCTTTGATCTCATCCATGAACGAAGTCATACTGACAATCACGCGCGGGGTGACCGTACACAGAACCTCGGCGTTGGTCTTGCCCTTGAACACCTCCGGGAAAGACTTATACATCACATCAGCGATGCCACGAAGCTGATCCTGACCCTTATGTGTAAGTTCTCCACCACGATGGGCCACAGATGGGTAGAAAGCTTCATAACGAGCCATAAGGCTTTCACCTGCCTCTGTCAGCTTTCCAGCCGAATGAGCGTCAGTGAAAACCTTGCGGAGATTCTCATAAATCTGATCGCTGATCGCATACCTTGCGCCATGACGGCCTATATGACTGATATAAACAGGCTTGTACCCTTTGGGAGCCGGGGTCAATCTCACATCGTCAAAACTGTACATGAAATATTCCCCGCCTGTTCTGTTCAGGTCAGCCATCATCTCGGCCTTGGTGTCATACTTGCACACAACGTTCTTCACTCCGAACTCGGCCTCGGCGGCAGCCCTTTGCTCCGGAGTCGCGGGAGTCTGGGCGAATGAATATGTCCCTGCGGCGAGCAGAACGGCCACCGCAAGGACAACGTTATTCAGGACTATCTTTTTCATCAACGCGAATATATTCATTATTTTCCGTAAAGCAATTCCACGTCTGCCTTGATGGCTGCGGGAGCGAACTCCGGGACGAACTTCCAGGAGCCGACGACCTTTGGATCACCAACGACTGCAGGATCAATGCTTCCGTTCTTCTTGAAGTACCGGTAGAGAATCGTTCTGAACTCCGGGCCTCGGTAGACAATCCGGTCTTCGACAGACTTCATGTCCTCCAGCCCGGCGGCCTTAAGCAGTCCTCCAGAACCTACTGACCTGTAGGTGGTTATCGCGGCGGTATATTCCTTATCAAGTTCGAACTTGCTTCCGTCTGCCATATAGGTGATCACGACACGGGAGCCGTAAGGCTTAGTCACATCGACAGTGTAGTTGATCCCGGCGGCGGAATCGAAATTGGCCGGACTCTTGGCGAGCTTCCAGGCCATCTTGCCGGTGGAGTAATCCTTGGACTGTTTGATTTTCAACACGTGAGCATTCTCGTAAGGTTCAGTCACAGTGTTGATCCACGCATCATAACTGGCCTCAAGATATTTCAGAATCTCAGCGCCGGTCAGTCTCAGCACGACCAGTTTGTTCTCGTAAGGATAGACCTTGCGGATGTCCTGATAACGGACCTCTCCTGCAGGGACTTTCCCGTCAATCAGAAGGGTCGCCGAAAGGGAAATGTCAACCGGGTAGGCGCTCATAGCGAGGGTGTGCAGGAAGTTCATATAGTCGCACTGTTTGTAGTAGAACTCTCTGGAAACCAAGCCCTTCTTGATCTCGCCGACGGTGCCCGTAATGAAACTACGAACCTTATCGTAATCAGCCTCAAAGGCCTCTTCCATAGCGGTGTCATATTCCTCGCTCTTGATGGAGGTCATTCTGGCATCCAAGGTGCGGCTGACGACCTTTCCTCCTTTCACTACGAGCTTGATGTCAGTGACACCAGCGTTCTGGCCGGCCCTGCCGCAATCCAAGACCACGATGCTGTCGGCGCTCATCACCTTGTTGGCGTGGTCGTGACCGGTGACGACAACATCCACTCCTCTAAGGCTCTTGAACAGGTCAAGTCCCTGTTTCTCAAGTTTCAGGCCGTCGCCCTTTCCCATCGCGGTGTGAGCCACGACTATCACGATATGCGGCTTTTCCTTGGAGCGCACCTTATCCACATCCTCCTGAACCAGAGGCAGAAGCGACTCGAAACGGAGGCCGGAGACGCAGCTTCCGTCCATCAGCGAGGCGTTGGCGGCGTTGGTGTACCCCAGAACCGCGACCTTGACTCCTCCTTTCTTAATTATTGAATATGCCGGGAAATATGGCTTGCCGTTCCTGTCGGACAGGGCGTTGCCGGCCAGAAGCGGGATGCCTTCCTTCTTCATCTCCTTGGCGACACGGTCATAGACACGGTGGCCGGACTCGAAATCGGAATGGCCGGCGACAACGGCGTCGTATTTCATATAGGAAGCCAGTCTCGGATAGAGATGCGAGGAGGTTGTGTCCACATAGTTGTAATAGAACGGGGCGCCGCTGCCGAAGAAATTGTCTCCGGCATCGACAAGTATGACATTGTCCGCACCCTTCGACTCGCGGATTCCGTTCACGAACGCGCTTTGCGCCATCAGCGAGCCTCTGGCCCGCCCTCCGTCTTCTATCGGTTTGGCAAACCAGTAGCCGTGGCCGTCACCGGTGGCGACAACCGACAGATTGTACTCTCCGTCCTTGAGGGTAGAGCAGGCCGAGAGGATCAACGCGGCCGCGGCCGCAATGAATTGTTTTATCTTCATCTAATGAATATGTTTGTGCTTTCCGGTCATTGAACCCGTCGGTTGGTGAGCCTGTCGAACCATGCCCACCGAGCTTTCCTAAACAATGAATGTCTCTGTCCTTCGCTTCGACAGGCTCAGCGACCGGAGATGTTACTTCTGGTTCTGAAGCGCCGCATTGACACGGGCGAGAAGGTACTCATAGTGAGCCTTGTCCTCGGACGGAGCGGAAGACCGGCGGGAAGAGGCCAATGCCTTGACCTTGTTCAGGAACACGATCCTGCATCCGTCACTCTCATCGATCGTAAGGACGCTTACGCTTTTCTGGTAAGGGCCTTTGCCCTCGCCAAGGTTGATGTCATCGCATCCGCACCACATCGGCTCGGCGGCATATTCATCAATATCGGGATCCTCAGCAAACGACTTGGCAAGCATAGACTTGACATCCTTCGCCGAAGCGGTCAGAACCTCCCTCTGGAGAGTCTTTTCCTCAGATGTCAGCCTGCGTCCGGCGATTGAGGAAGCGAACAGCTCATTGTAAAGGTCGTCGTAATATTCCTTTACGGTGTAAGGCTTGCCGGCGCCGGGGACCACCGAGGCCAACATAACATTCGCCGGAACAGTCGAGGCCAATGCCTTCGCCACCTGGGCGCAGATCTTGTTGGACTGCGGAGCCGACAACGGCAGGTTTGAGGTAACGTCAGCGTCGTTGATCCACGAGGACGCGCGGAGCTGGCCGACCACCCATTTCAAGGAAGCCTTCTGAACATTTTTGGAGACAGGGGTGGAAGGTTTTACCGATGAACCCTCCTTGACGTTGTTCAGGTATATTCCTCCGACCTGCGCCATCACATTGCCGATGTAGCGGTAGTACTGGTTCGTCAGCTGGGTGTAAAGATCGCCTCGGTGGGTAAAGTCCTCGTCATCAGCGCCTATCCACTCGTTCATCCTCGGAAGGATGTACTTCAGGTTCCTGATGCCGTAGTCACTAGACTTGATCGGATCATCGCCCAAGTCCTCCGTCCTGGCGCTTGGATCATAGGATCCGTAAGCCGCGGAGGTGGCCATCTGCTGCGCTCCGTAGCGGTAAAGCGGATCACCGGCCTTGGCCTCGATGATCTTACCGGCGATCTCAGCCTCCTCCCAGATGTCCTTGGCCCCGATCACAGGGGTGTACAGCCATTTGATGGCATATTCATCATAAACTCCCAGAGACGGCGGCACAAGCTTGACGCCTTTGTCCCCAGGCTGAGCCACATAGTTGAAGCGGGCATAGTCCATAATCGACGGAGTCGTGCCATATTTCGCGGTGAAAGCGGCGTTCCTCAAAGAGTCGGTAGGATAGGCCGAAGAGGCTCCCATATTGTGCATAAGTCCCAGAGTGTGACCTATTTCGTGAGAGATCACATAGACAAGTGACTCGTCGATGATGTCCTGCGGCATCTTCACGGCACGGACCTTCTCATCCACTTGTGCCGTCTGCACAAAGCGCCAGTTGTTGATCAGCTTGATGACATCGTTGTAGACCAGTACGGAGGCGTTAAGGATCTCGCCGGTGACAGGATCCACCCAAGACGGACCCATAGCGTTCATCGTCGCGTCAGGGACATACCTGATGCATGAATATTTCAGGTTGTCAGGATCGAACTGAGGATCCTCCTCCGCTGTAGGGAAGTCACGCACCTGCATCACGTCCTTCAGTCCGATGGCCTCGAAAGCTTTGTTCCAAGCCAGGACACCCTCCTTGATCGGAGCCTTCCAAGCCTCAGGGAACGAATTATCCACGTACCAGACAATCGGATTCTTGACCGTGACCTTCTGACCTTTCTGCCAAGCGGTAGTGTCTGAGAGCTCAAGTCTCCAGCGGGAGGCCAGCACATAGCCTTTGAACCCATCCTCGGCGGATGTGAGATTGTACTTCACACTTCCCTCGCCCGGGCCGACAGGGAACACTCCTATCCTGGAGTCCTGCACACGGGCTGGCATCGGGTTCTCAGGGAGAAGCATAAACGAGACCGTGTAGGCCATCGAGCCGGAACCAACCTTGCCTTTCAGCATCAGGAAGGTCTTCGTGAAGTCCACATTGGAATGCACTTTCACGGAAGCGTTGTCACTGAATGCCTTGAGATCGCTGAACCAGGTTGATTTCTCGTCAGCCGCCTTAGTGAGGGAGAAGTCCTTTCCCTTTGGAGCGACCGAATTGATAAGCGGAGTCACCTCGAAGACCACCTCCGAGCTGTCCTTGCTCGTTGCCTGCACGGCGATCCTTCTCAAGACCTTAGGAATATAGTTGCGCTCGATGGCGGCCTGCATCCCGGAATCGGAACTCGTGGCGTTCGTGCCCGGAACAGTCAGCACCACAAGGCTGTCCTTGAGGTCAATCTGGAAATATGTCGGCTTCACGTACTTATACCCGACGTTCAGATAGACCGGATTGCTTGTGGCGGTGATCGTGCTGCCCACAAGCATCCTACGTCCCATCATATTCCTTGGAAAGCCCATATAGATCTTGTCCTTGGACGTGCGGTAAAGATTGAACGTCTTTCCGCAGGCCGAATCGGCGACCTCCTTCATCAGCTTCTCGTAAGGGGTCTGCTTCTTCTTCGGAGCCGGTTTCTGAGCCGCTGTAGCCTCCGTCTGAGCCTTTTTCTTCTTTTTCTTAAACACGGACGCTGCCGCGTCTGTGGACGGGACCAACAGCGCGGCGGCGATCAAAGTCAGGATAATACTCCTTTTTGTCATAGTATTTTTTTTAGTTATGATTTATTATCAATTCACTCTGTACTTGTAAAGCACGGAGACCGGATCATCGCAGATTCCCTCATAGGAACGGACAAGCGAGTCATCAGAGAACGAGTAAACATAGAGACTTCCTTTCTTGTCACCGGCTCTTGATGGATTGTAGGTCACGACATAAAGAAGATCCTCTCCATCATCTCCCTTGCCACGTCCTTTGAAATTGGTGGCTATGTCACGGATCTGCTCTCCTGCAGGAAGCGTGATCGTCGGTTTGGTGGCCGGGGCGCTGATCAGGGACCATCTGTAAATGGCATTTTGGAAAGTGTAATAAACATCAGCGGAGTGCTTTGTGTTCACGAATTTACTATCCTCATCCATCTTCAGGTCTGATGTGGTGAAGTTGACGGAAGTCCCCCAATTTTTGAAAGTGCCGGATCCTCCGACACCATCAGTATTGCGGATAAGGTACTCGTCAGGGTTCTCCTTTTTTCTAAAAAGAACATAAAGTCCATTTTTCTTGGCAGTTCTCATCGTCGCCATATTCACCACTGAATAGCCCTTTTCAGAATAATACACCGCTCCGGCCGAGGCGTTTCTTCTCAGGCAAAGGGTATCGTCCGTGTAGTAAATCGTGGCGCGGACAGACTCGGATGTCGCCGAAGTTCTGGACAGCCCGCCGAAGATCCGAGTCATCGGCTTGATGTCGGTCATGTCGGTGTAATTACCAAGAAGCATGTCGTAGCGGTAGATGTGGGAATTGTCCCCGATCATGAAAGAAGCGAAACCCGATGTCGTTGCCAACTCTCCACCGAACGCCTTGAAGTTGGCTCCGGCTGCGACCATGCTGGCTTTCTGGAACAACTGGAACGTCTTGGCTTCCATGTGCCACATCGTGCCTTGGTCATCTTTTGTCGCGATAAGAAGTCCAGAATAGTCGACTTTCTTGACAGTCGCGTTGGACATATAAAGAGCCACACCGTTCTTCAGAGTCTGTCCTGGGTTGATGGAAGCGAAAACGTCCTGAAAAACCTCCTGCTTGCCAGCTGCACTCTCATCTGAAGTCAAAGTCTTCACAAAAGTAAGACTACCGTTCCCCTCCGGATCGTTACTAAGGATTGCAACGCCCTCGTCATAGCCAGAGTTCACGTTGAGAGTAAAGTACTTATAAGACACACTCTCTCCATTGTCCAGTCTAAGCCTCAGAAGAAATGTCCCAATCTTTGAGAACGTGTAGTCAATGGTCGGTGAAGTAGAGAACTGTTCGATTGTTCCCGCCTTGAAAAGGTGGTCGGCGATCGTCTTTCCGTCCGCTGGCTGGCCGTACGTCCACTCGTATTTCACTTCAAGGCCGCTCTTGACAGTCAAGCCTTCGTATTTCAGTTCAACACCAAGGTCAGCGTTGATTGTGTCTGACACTGCCACTACATCAATCGGCTCCAATTTCAAGGTCTCACCCTCATCTATCTTCCAGCATGAGGGGAAGACAGAAAGAAGCAAAATGGCAGCGAATATGCTATATCTGATTTTTTTCATAATGAATATGCTGATTTAGTTAAGGAAACCATACCTACCGCTTCTTGGGTCTCCCCAGCCCTTGAATGCATTGATGTTCACATTGTCAGATCCCATCACCTCTAAGTTCGGGTCATCAGGATGGTCTTTGTAGTACTGCTCATAGTACTCATACAAAGGGCAGAAGACATAAGTAGCCCACGCGGCCATGTAGGTCTGGCGCCAGAATCTTACCATCTTGTTGTTCTCGGAGCTAGGCTCCGCATCCAGATTCTCTCCGTAATGAGCCACACAATACTCGTAGAAAGTAGGATTTGTCTCGGCTGTCTTGTGATAGAATTCCAGCAGCTTGCGGAACTTGGCGGGGTAGAAGTTGCCCAGATCGTAGTCCCAACCCGCCGGCTTGCTGGCCGATGGTCTCCACCAAGTAGGGCAGGCAGGATCACCATCATTGACATAAACCTGAAAATCCGGAGACATGACAACACTACTGGTAGTGTCAGCCGGGAGAGGCTCGAAGTTCTCATAAGGAACAAGCCTCAGATGCACTCTCACATAACCTCCGTTCTTCATCTCTGGCTGACGCTTGAGTGTCACGTTGACTGTCGTGGACACCTCACCCGCTGGTATAACACAGTCCCCCACCTCAAAATCAACGTCTTCCCTTGCTGAAATCACCGGATACTCGACACCGCCGAAAGTCAGGACTGTTCCTTCAGGTGTGTCAACACTCTCAACCTTGAACGGCCTGTCCACGTCTGAAACATTACCCATCACATAGACATTGGCGGAGACCTCTATCTCATCCTGAGACAGAAGCGCAAAAGACTTCATTATCGTCTGGATCCTATCCTGAAAATAGAGGTGATCCTTCTGCGCGTTATCGTACATCACCCATGTCCCATCGCATGAAGCAAGAAACGGAAGACATACTATTAATGTATATATCAATCTCTTCATCGTTGATCCAATTTTAATTTCAAATCTCAATGTTCTTTCTGGACTCCCACTCTTCGTCCGGTACAGTCAGAGTGTAGGTTGCCGCAACGTTGCCAGGCAATGTCTTGCCGGAAACTGTCATGATGTCCTTACGCTCCTTCTTCATGTCGAACCACGTGAATCCTTCTCCGTAAAACTCACGTTCTCTTTCCTCGAAGAGAAGATCTTCTGTAAGTTGCTCCCCAGACTCCTCTAACGTCTCACGGCCTCTGGACTTCAGCACCTTGTCAAAATATTCCTTGGCCTTGGCAGGGTCTTTAGTGATGTTCGCCTCCGCTACAATGTAGTACAGTTCCGGAAGACGGATGACATCATAGCCAAGAATGGACTTCCCTTTATAAGTGTTGCTTCCTGTGATGAATATGTTGTTAACCATCTTGCGGCATGCTGGAATTGAAGGGTCGAACCAAGCGGAAAGCCTATAATCCGTGCTGGCTCCAGAGTTCTTTTCGTAAAGGACAGAGTAGTCGGATGCCAATCTCATGGCTGACGAGCCAACCGTCTCAGAAAGAGCGAGTTTCTTCATCATTGTACTCTCGTCACTGACATAAAGTCCGAAAATGGTCTCGTGAAGATCCAATGTCCCGTTGTCAGGTTGCACAAAAGCACTGGCCGGACGGAAAGAGAATTTACCACTGGAGATAACCTTCTCCGCATATTTTTCTGCATTGTCAAGATCATCCTTGCTCCAGTAAACTTTTGCGATAAGCGCCTGGACAGCGTACAAGTTCATGTGAGCGATTCTTGCGTCCGTGAATGAGTTGGCGGTCTTGTCACGGTCGGCAGGAACGAGAGTGGCATCCTCGGCAAGATACTCCTCGGCTCTTCCCAGATCGGAGAGAATGGACTCATAGACTGCATCGTAGGAATCAAAATCCTTGATGTCGAATGAATATTTGGTGACATAAGGAAGAACCTGTTTTTTCTCGGCTTCCGAAGCCCAATATGGTGGACCGAAGAGTTTCAACAACTCAAAATGCACCAAAGCCCTCAACGCCAAAGCCTCACCGAGGTACAAGCCGGAATGCTTGTAGGTGTCAATGTCGTCCTCTGCATGCTCAACAATATTGTTGATGTGATTGACGGCAGTGTAGGCGGATTTCCAGATGTCGCGCTTTGTGGCAGTGGCACCTTGTGTGGTCATTTCTCCTTCAGCGAGTTCTGAATACTTATAGTCCGAGGTTGTGAAATTCTGACTCAGCACCTCCGGAAGCAGGTAGATGTACTGTCCGTAAAGATTGGCGCCAGTCAACTCATTATAGACACCGTAAAGTGCGTCCTCATATTCTTCGGCAGTCTCGAACATATTTATTTTCTCTCCTTTAGGATGAACGTCAAGAAATTTCGAGCACCCGGAGACAAAAACCGCAGCCGCGGCTATGATTGTTATGAATATTTTTCTGCTTTTCATATTGTCTGTCCTCCTTATTAGAATGTAGGGCGGAAAATCAGGTTGATGCCACGGCAGTAAGGGTACTCCGTTCCCCTTTCAAACTTCACTGTGGAGATGTGTGCTATGTCCGAGAGTCCGAAGCCGATGGCAAGTTTACGAAGTCCGAGCCTCGTGATTGCCTTAGGTGCGAAATCGTACATAACCTGAATGCTTGAGATGTACAGTTCATTACGCTTCTCAACGAATCTTTCGGAGTACTGGGAAGAACTGCTGGACGTGCCGATTCCAAGGAAACGGGTGTGGTCGCCGGGCTCTTTCCACCTGTCGGTGAAGACTCTACGATCAACATTGTAATTGAGGTCTATGTTCTCGACCTTGTTCTTAAGAGTTGAGTTAAAATAGTCAGACCCGAATGTGTAGGAAGTGGCGACACTGATAGAGAATCCCTTGTACCTCAACGTGTTCATCAACGAACCTTGAAGGATAGGATTAGTGTTTCCGACAGCGACTCTCTCTTTTTCATCGTAGTTGAAAGTATATTCACCATTTTTCTTTATGAATATCTCTTTTCCTGTCGCCGGATCGATTCCAGCAGAGCGCATCGCGTAAATGTCGTACTGGGAGCCGCCTTCCACGAAGAGGATCTTCGGCTTGGAGGAGTCGTAAGGATTGTCAATGTCATTCTTAAGCCCTTCCGAGATCTTGCGGATCTGATCCATCACATGACCGCCTGTCAATGTCACGCTCCAGAACCAGTCCTTGTTGCGGATGATCTGGGCGGAAAGAGAAAGGTCAAGACCCTTGTTGTTGAGCTGCCCGAAGTTCACATTCATTGATGAGGTACCTACGGAAGGCGGGAGATTGACAGACATCAGCATGTCGTAAGTCGTGTTTGAATAAAAATCAAACGACAGGTTGAAGCGATTGTCAAGGAACGCGGCAGTCAGGCCGAAGTTGTTGTTCAGAGTCCTTTGCCATTTCAGGTCAGGGTTGCCCATCTGTTTAGGGAGGGCACCTATTCCTGAGACATACTGGTACTTGGAATCGTACTGATAAACTGTACGGGCCTGATAGTAGTCAAATGAGACTGAACCGGTGTAACCCAGTGAATACCTAAATGTCAACGTGTTGACCCAAGGAAGATTGTCCTTGATGAATTTCTCGTTGTGAAGATGCCATCCGGCTCCCAAAGCCCAGAACGGTGCGAAACTGTTGTTTGAGCCGAACTTGGATGAGCCTGAGGTTCGGTAAGAACCATCAACGAAATACCTGTTCCAAAGGCTGAAGTTGGCGTTGGCAAAGAATCCGACCGCTGTCGAAACCCTATCTGTTCCGGTTGGATGCCCCGTTGGGTATGTCAAGGCAAAGGAAAGATCCGACAGCTCGTCCTTTATGAACCCCTTGGCAAGGAATGACGCACTTTGCTTTCGGCTGTACTGGATGTTGCTACCAGCACTGACACGGAACATCGATCCCTTGGAATCCAAGGACTTGCCATAGTTTACGACAATCTTTCCGTCAGTGGTAAGGCCATTGCCTGTCGAGAGACTGTACTGTCCCTTGTCATTCAATGCGTTGTTCTGGTACTTGGCTCTGTCTGGAGAGTCATAGTTGTCAGAACGGTTCCACGTCAGGTTCAAGTTAGCCTGGCCGGTGACATAGAGTTCCTTTGTGATGTTCCATCTTCCTGAAAGAGAGTTTGTCCATGACTGATTCTGACTCTTGCCGAAGCTTGAAAGCGTGGCATCGTACAAAGGGTTTGCAGTCTTGTAGGAAGAGGTACTCAGTGGATTGAAATAATAACTCTTTATGTAGTTTCCATCCTCATCCGTCATCGGATTGTATGGATTCATCCTTGAATACTGAGAGTAACTCCCATAAGGTGAATCAAGACTTCTGTTCAGGGAGAAACTGTTCTTGTACGAAAGCGTCAGTTTGTTGCGCAAATGATAGTTGATGCTGAAGTTAAGACCCAGATTCCTTCTGTTGTCGCCCTTCATGACTCCGTAAGTGTCTCCGAAGTTGGCGTTCGCCCGGAACTCCAGCTTCTCGCCCCTGGAGCTGAGCGCCAGGGAATGGGTGTGGCTGAACGGCACACGCAGCGGAGCGTGGAGCCAGTCCGGATTGACACCCTTGCGGATAAGCTGAAGCTTGTAGTCGTAGGCCTCGTCCATGGAGCCGTCAGCCGTGTCATACTTGCCCGCAAGCCTTTCTATCTCAAGTTTTTCAGCGGGACTACAAGGGTTGAAGGAGCTGAGATCCGGCACGCTGAACCTCGGCACGAAGTTGTAGCTGAGCCTGAGCTTTCCTTCCTCCGAGCGTTTTCTCTCGACGACGATGACACCGTTGGATCCCTTCTCACCATAGAGGATGGTGGCGGATGCATCCTTCAGCACATCGATTCTCTCGATGTCGAACATGTCAAGGTCGTAGAGTTCCTGGATGCTGATCTCCACACCGTCCAGCACGATGAGAGGGTTGTTCACACCCTCCTCGCTCTCATTGGAAATCAAGGTGTTGGATCCACGGATAAGGATGGACGGCACAGCGTTCGGGTTGGATCCCGCGCTGTTGTTCTCCACCAGCACCATGCCCGGGGTAAGGGAGGCAAGACTCTGCATCAGGTTCGTCGAGGACACGGCGATCAGCTGGTCGCCGCTTATCGTAGTGGCCGCGCCTGTAAACGTTTCCTTCGTCTGGGTGTAAAATCCATTGACCACCACAGCATCGAGGCTGGAGGTCTTCAGCTGCACATTCAGCCTTGTCGAGGTGCTGACATTGTACTCCTTCGACTCTGTTCCGATGAATGAATATATCAGGACATCCTGTTTGCCAGGACTACGCTGAAATGTCAAAGAATAGTTTCCGTCCACATCCGCGGAGGTTCCGATGGATGTCCCCTTGACGAGCACATTGGCTCCCGGGAGAGGCTCGTCGTGGTCATCCGTGATTCGTCCCTTGATCGTGATCCTTGGGTTACTCGGAGCCCCGGACGACGCGCTCTTGCCCTGATTGGTCTGGGCGGAGGCGATGTCCTCGAAGCCGATAACCGACAGCAAGGCGCACAAGGAAAGAATCAGAAACCTAAGGCCGACCGCCTTCATTGTCTTTTCTGATTCCATAAGCATTGAATGATTGAATAAATATTTGTTAAACTTCGTTTTGATACAAAGTTATGCAAATATTTATTCGTATGCAATCGCTTCCGCATCCCTATTTGTTGGTATCAGAGAGAAATAACAGGGACGGAATCTTAATTATATCTTGGGATAATGGTCACTTCGACAGAATGATGCGCCTACTTTCCGTAACGGGAAAGTATCGGATCGTAAGCGTCGATCCGGCGGTCACGGAGGAACGGCCACCCTCTGCGGACATATTCAGTGCGGTCGATGTCGATGTCAACCACCTTCACACCTTCCTCATCAGTCCCGAACTGCGCAAGGATCTCCCCCTGCGGCCCAGTGGCGAATGAATATCCCCAGAAATCCAGTCCGATGGTGTTCCCGGAAGGATCATCCTCGTGTCCGACACGGTTCACGGTGACGACCGGAACCCCGTTGGCCACCGAATGGCCCCTCTGGACAAGCTGCCAGGCCTGCCTCTGGGTCTGCTGCTCCTCCTTGGAATCCGTGCCGACCCCACCGATGGCGGTAGGATAGATCAGCAACTGTGCACCGTTCAGAGCCATGAGCCTTGCTGCCTCAGGGTACCACTGGTCCCAGCAGACCAGCACGCCGAGGCTCCCCACCGAAGTCTGGATAGGCCTGAAGCCCAGATCCCCCGGTGTGAAATAGAACTTCTCGTAGAAGCAAGGATCGTCAGGAATATGCATCTTGCGGTACTTGCCCGCTATGCTTCCGTCCTTCTCGATCACGACAGCCGTGTTGTGGTAAAGTCCCGGAGCCCGCTTCTCGAAAAGCGAGAGGACAAGCACGATCCCGAGCCTCTTGGCAAGGTCACCGAAATATTCAGTGGAAGGTCCAGGGATTGTCTCCGCCAGGTCGCAGAGCGACGCGTCTTCGGTCTGGCAGAAGTACACCGAATTGTGAAGTTCTTGGAGCACAACCAGTTTAGCGCCCTTGGCGGCGCATTCACAGATGTTCTCAGTCAATTTGGCGATGTTCGCCTTTATGTCTGTCGTGCAGCTCTGCTGCACCATTCCCACTTTCAAGATGCTCATGATGATGTTCCTTTTTGCCGGCTGCGCCGAAGTCTCCGACGACAAACCATTTCAACCTGTAAAGATAGCAAATTATCAGCGAGAAATGAAAGGACAGCCTGAAACAAAGAAAAGTAAAAGGCCCCGCTTTCACGGCAGGGCCTGGCTACAGCGTTTTCTGACTGAAGAATCAACTGTCAGCCGTCATCAGAAGTAGTAGCGGGCGCTGACACCTCCGTAGAAGAGACCGTCTGTCCAGACGCCGCCGTTGCCGAACATGATGCGCGGACGGACATCCACGGAAAGCTGGAGAGGGAACTTGAACTTGTACTCAAGACCAACGTTGCCAAGTACTCCGGCATAGAAGACACTCTCGGACGGCCACATGTAGGCTGAGACTCCTGGGCCAGCGTATATGCCCCATGTTCCCACAGGAGTCCAATCCGGATTGGCTATCATGAAGTTGTAGGTGGCGTCAACATGGAAGGCGTTGAAAGCGTAGCCGTCCATACCGATCTCGAACTCGGCGAAGTTCGGTCCTTTGAGTGTGTGTTCGTAGGAGAAGTCAAATCCCCAACCGGAACGGATACCGATTGCCCTTGGTTGGGCGCTTGCTACGGCGGCGAAGCCCAGAACCGCGACAACAATCAACAATGTCTTTTTCATTACGTTTTGCATTAATTTGTTAAACTATTGATAATAAACTATTTGTCCTCAAGCATATTCAGAAATCCCTGTCATCAGCCGTGATGCTCTCGATCTCGGCGCTCTTCCCTGCGTATTTCAGGAAGTAAACCGTCACCGCCGTGTAGAACACCGTGTAGGTGAGAACAAAGAGCGACAGCTGCCAGTACTCGGTGAAGAAGTACGACGCCAGCGCCAGAATGCCCACAAGCAGGGCGGAAACAAAAATCCACGTCACCCCGTTGTTGCGGCACTTCCCGAACTCCTCCGCCGTGCAGTTGACTATCAGTTTATGAATATATTCCTTCCGCTCGAAGGCGAAAACCACCGTGTAGAGGATCAGCTGCACCACATAGAATGTGAAGAAGCAGTAACATATTCCCCGCCCTATCTCATCATGTTCTATGAATATGAAATGGACTACGACGAACAGCGCGATCGGCAGACAGCTCCAAAGAATGACGTTCCGCCGGACAAGGCGGGAATTGAGCAACGCCAGGGTCGCGATCGTGAACAGCAGCGCCTGGGAGGAACTGATCACCAGATTGCCTATCGAGAAGAATTTCTCCGACGGAGCCGCCAGCCCTCGGAACAACAGTCCCGCTGTCATCACTGCCATGATGAGAAAAGCCACCCCGAGGGCGTACCGCGCGCTGATGTATCTTTCCGGGCGGTAGAGTTTCCTGTCCATCTCCCTGAGGAATCCTCGCATGCGGAGCAGAAGGACAGCGTCCGTCATGCAAACCACAACGGAGGCCACACAAAGAGCCATGTAGATCTGTTCTTCTGTCATCATCATTGCAAACAATTCCTACGGAGAGGATCAAAAAAATATATAATTCGGTAAGAATTCCACGAAGTTCGAGTTGATGCAAAAGTACTAAACGACATCCAATGGTCAAAAGAACAGGGGTGGTAAATTTTCTTGAAAACAAAAATTTACCACCCCTGAACGTGTTTTACCAGCAAATTTACCATTATTTCGCCCCGGTCTTGCACCATTCAAGGTACTCCGTAGGAGTCTGGCCGACCACTTTCTTGAAATGATGGTAGAAATTCTGGGACGTTCCGAAGCCGAGTCTCATCGCAAGAGCGTTCATCGAGACGTCCGGAGTTGCCATGATTATCCTCTTCGCCTCTTCGATCCTCAGGTTGGCTCTCCAGACACGGAAGTCCTGCACCATCACATTCTGGAAGTACCAGCGGAAGAACCGGGGATCCACACCGCTACGCTCGATGATGTAGTTTCTGTCACGTTCAGGGTTCAGGTAGTCCTTCAAGGCCACATATTCATCCAACGATGCCTTAAGTCTGCTCATGAGTTCCTCCGAATCGTTGAATTCAGAGTCCGACACCATCGTTTCCTGATCCGATTTCAGTCCGGTGGCCTCATCAGGAGACGATTTCACAGCAGGGAGATAATAGTCAGAACGGATGATGTAGTTGATGAAGCGGCTGGCGAACCAGACGTAGAAGGCTATGTAGCAGCACATGAAGGCATTATAGACCAGCTGCGGTACCGTAAGGGACAACAGTGCGGACACCCCGACCGTCAAGGCAGCGATAAAGCTGTTTCTCGCCCAACGGAGCGGCCGTTCATATTCCTCATCATAATAGTCTTTGACCTGCCTGACGAACTTTTTGTAGCATCTTTGGAACAACGCCGAGTAAAGAATAAGCTGGACAATGACAGCGGCGACCGCCACGCATGTGACTATCGGCGAGCCAGCCAACGAATCCACGACAAGAAAGCAGAGCGAACCGACGGCCACGAGAGCCACGTTGATCAATATCCTTCGCATCGTTACGAGAGATGGCCGGATCATCGTTATCAACGTGAAAGTGAACAGCAAGGACTGGATGGACACCGAGACGATCGTGGCGGCGGCTATGTCTTCGGAATCATTCAGTCCGTAGATGTTCAGCCAGTCAGGGACAGCAAGCAGAAAATAACTTGCGGCAAGTATCGCCCTTGCGAAACGGATCTTCCGGCTTTCCTCGTCCGGTTCAATCCTGACGAGAAGCAAGATGAAAGCCAGCGTGGTGATGGCCACGCCGGACACAAAAGACAACGATGAGTAAATGTCCATGGAAGGTAAATCGCTTTCCTGTCCGCAAAAATACAAAAAAGAATCCAAGTCCACGTAAGAAATCCGGGCTGATTCCGTCAGAATCGCCAAAGACGAGCAGCCACTAAACATTCTTTGCCTTTCTTGTTGAATCTGGCCAAACAAAGAAGACAAAACTGTGTCATTTTTGAAGTTTTTTTTGTATTTTTGAGAGGAATGATGCCCTCGGGCGTAAAACGGACTTGCTATGGACACGATTCATCAGAGATTTCCCCAGTACGATGAGGGCGGACAGGCTCTCATCGACAAAGCGTACGCTATAGCTTCGGCGGCGCTGGCCGACGAGACGCGTGGCAACGGACACCCCTTCATCGAGCATCCGGTCAACGTGGCGCTGATCGCGGCGGACGAGATCGGTCTGCCGGCGGACTGCGTGGCGGCGGTGTTCCTCCACGAAGCGACCAGAAAACATCCGGAGATTGATCTGCGCGCGGAAAGGCCTTTGGATGGTACGGCCCTTCGGCAGGCTCAGGGGCCGGAATCTAAAGACCAGGGACCGGAACCGAAAGGCGGATTCCCGGAGGACGTCTATAAGATGGTTGATGGACTGAACAAGATCGCGACCATCAAGCCTAAGGACACCCGGCTGGAGGCCGAAAGCTACAAGAAACTCATAGTACAGTACTCGACAGACCCTCGTGTGACCGTGCTCAAGATCGCGGACCGGCTGGAGGTGATGAGGCATCTGGAGATGTTCCCGAAAGCCTCCAGAGAGAAGAAGATTCTGGAGACACTGATGCTCTACATTCCTCTGGCTCACCAGCTTGGGCTATACAACATCAAGAGCGAGATGGAGGACATCTACTTCCGTTTCGCCGAGCCGGAGCAGTACCGCGCGATCACCAACAAGCTGAAAGCCACGGAAAGAGACCGCATAAGGCTGACCGAGGAGTTCATAGAACCGCTCAAGAAGACCCTTTCCGATGACGGGATCCATTACAAGCTGAAGATCAGGACCAAGACGGCATATTCAATCTGGAGGAAGATGCAGAAGCAGAAAGTGCCGTTCGAGGGGGTGTATGACGTCTTCGCCATCCGTTTCATCATTGACTGCGAGCCTGATGCCAAGACGGAGAAAGACCTCTGCTGGAAAGTCTATTCATACGTGACCGAGGAATATGAGGCCGACACCAAACGTCTGCGCGACTGGGTGACGAACCCTAAGCCGAACGGTTACGAGTCCCTGCACATCACGGTCAAGAACAAGAGCGGTGCCTACCTTGAGGTTCAGATCAGGACAAAGAGAATGGACGACGAGGCGGAGAACGGACAGGCCTCACACTGGTCCTACAAGGGCATCAAGCATGAAGCCCAGCTGGATAAATGGCTGACATCCGTGCGTTACGCCCTTGAGCACCCTCACGAAGGCAGTCCGGACGAGCTTCCGCAGCCGCCTTCCAAGGAGATATTCGTGTTCACGCCGTCCGGGGAGCTGAGGATCCTGCCGGCCGGAGCCACCGTGCTGGACTTTGCCTTTAACATTCATTCAGGGCTTGGAGTGCGCTGCGCCGGAGGCCGGATCAACGGGAAGGCGGTGTCAATCAGGGAGAAACTGAAGACGGGAGATGTCGTGGACATCATGTCCGGCAAGAACCAGAAGCCGTCCTCAGACTGGCTGAATTTCGTCGTGACCTCAAAGGCGCGCAACCGCATCAAGCAGGAGCTCAATGAGGAGGAATATAAGAAAGCGGCGCAAGGCAAGGAGCTTTTGGGAAGGCGCCTGAAGAACTGGAAGCTGGAGCTTCCGGACGATGTCGTCGCTGAATTGCTGAAAAGGCTGAAATATAACACCCTCAATTCGTTCTACGCAGCGGTGGCTGACGGGAATGTCGATGTGAACGATGTGAAGAACTACATCCTCGACAGGGACAGAATCGCCGCGGAAGCCATCGAGGCGGCAAGGGAGGCCGAGGCGGAAAGGATCGAGACAAGGTCGGCCGACTGGGGAAACAGACATTCCTCGGATGACATCCTTGTACTTAACGCACGTGACCTCAAGGGATTGGACTACAAGATGTCCAAGTGCTGCCATCCCGTGTTCGGGGACGATGTGTTCGGGTTCGTGACCAGGACAGAAGGCATCAAGATCCACCGGATCTCCTGCCCTAACGCTGCGAGGCTGATCAGCACCTATCCGTACAGAATCCAGAAAGTAAAGTGGGCTGACTCCCCTGCCGGCGGCAGTTTCCAGAGCTCGCTGAAGATCATCGCGGACATGGAGTCCTCCGTGATCGGTCAGATCACCGAAATCGTGAACACGTTCAAGGCTTCGCTCAGGACATTCAACGTCAACGAGAACCGGCGGAGCGGCACCTACGAAATCACGATGAGAATCTCCGTGCCGTCCAACATGGAGCTCGACAAGGTCATCTCCCAGATCAAGACACTCAAGCACGTGACGAAAGTCAACAGGGCGTAAAGCCTGTCGAAGTGACCGGACAAATCAATCCTTCCAGACTTTAAGATATTCCTGGAGGGCCCACATCTCGTCGCGGTAGCGCGCAGCCTCGCTGAAGTCCAGGTCAGCCGCGGACTTCTCCATCCTGCGCTTGTCCTCCGCGATGGTCTTCTGGATCTGCTCCCGGCTCATCGACCTGATCACCGGATCCTGAAGCACGGCGGCAAGGTCAGCCTTGACAAAGCCATCAACATAGGCCGTGTTGCCTTCCCTCTTGGAATCGTGTCCAAGCCCGACGGAGACAGTGCCACGTCCAAGCTCGCTTGGATTAGGAATATACGTCGGATCCGAAACCGAATCCGCCGCGCTGACCCTTCCGCTCGGGCCGTTCTTGACACGAGGGTTGACTGCCTTCTCCGACTCGCCGTAGAGTTCGGACACGAGTATATTCCTTTTGACATCAACCTGCTTCGGGGTGATGTGGTGGAGTTTGTTATATTCAATCTGCTTCGTCCTGCGGCGGTTGGTCTCGCGGATGGTCTGATCCATCGACTCGGTGACCGTGTCGGCATACATTATCACAAGGCCGTTGACGTTTCTTGCGGCTCGCCCGGCGGTCTGGGTCAACGCCCTTCCCGAGCGGAGGAAGCCCTCCTTGTCAGCGTCCAGGATCGCCACAAGCGACACTGTAGGAATATCCAGTCCCTCACGCAGAAGGTTCACTCCGACCAAAACATCGAAGAGTCCGTTCTTGAAGTCCTCGATGATCTCCACGCGCTCCCCGGTGTCCACATCGGAGTGGATGTAGCGCACCCGGATGTCGATCTTGTCCAGATAGTCGGTCAACTCCTCGGCCATCCTCTTGGTCAGGGTCGTGACGAGTACCCTCTCATCCTTCTCGGCTCTCTTGCGGATCTCCTCGACAAGATCATCGACCTGATTCTTGGTCGGACGCACCTCGATCGGAGGATCCAGCAGGCCTGTAGGCCGCACAACCTGTTCGACCACAAGGCCGTCGGAGCGTTCCAGCTCATAGTCCGACGGTGTGGCGCTGACATAGACCTTCTGACCGGTAATAGAGTTGAACTCATCGAAGGTCAAAGGACGGTTGTCTGATGCGGCCGGAAGACGGAAGCCATATTCAATGAGAACTGACTTGCGGGCATGGTCGCCGCCGTACATCGCCCTGATCTGCGGAATCGTGACGTGGCTCTCGTCAATGAACGTGATGAAGTCCTTCGGGAAATAGTCGATGAGGCAGAACGGCCTCTGGCCCGGCTGGCGGCCGTCCAGATAGCGGGAGTAGTTCTCGATGCCCGGGCAGTAGCCCATCTCCTTGATCATCTCAAGGTCGTTCTCCACTCTCTGCTGCAACCTTTTGGCCTCCAGCCCCTTGCCAATCTCATTGAAGTAATCGACCTGCTTCTTGAGATCGTCCTGGATCATACTCACGGCCTTGATGCTGCGCTCCCTCGTGGTCACGAAGTTCGTGGCCGGAAAGATCGGAACCTCATCCAAGGATTCAATGTGCGCCCCGGTCAGCGGATCGATCAGCGAAAGGGAATCAATCTCGTCACCGAAAAACTCAATCCTCACGGCCTCGTCAGAACCTCCGAGAAAGACATCGACAGTGTCTCCACGAACCCTGAACGTTCCCCTTTTGAAATCCACCTCCGTGCGACTGTAGTTCGCGTCAACCAGATGGTAAAGAAGCCTTGTCAGGCTGCGCTGCTCGCCCCTCTTGACCACAACAGACTGAGCGTGAAAATCCTCCGGGTTTCCAATACCATAGAGACAGGACACACTGGAGACCACAATCACGTCCCGACGTCCGGACATCAAAGCCGATGCCGCGCTGAGGCGCAGTTTGTCGATCTGGTCGTTGATGCTGAGGTCTTTCTCGATGTATGTGTCAGTTGTCGGAAGATAAGCCTCAGGCTGATAATAGTCGTAGTATGAGACGAAATATTCAACGGCGTTGGACGGAAAGAAGCTTTTGAACTCTCCGTAAAGCTGCGCCGCCAGCGTCTTGTTGTGGCTTAGGATCAGCGCCGGCCTCTGGAGCCTCTCGATGACGTTCGCCATCGTGAAGGTCTTTCCCGACCCTGTCACGCCCAGCAATGTCACATCCCCCACGCCCTGACTCAGAGCCTCGCAAAGCCCTTCGATCGCCCCCGGCTGATCCCCCGACGGCTTGTATGTCGATTCCAAACGAAATTTCATAGCTTATACCTTACTCCTGTTCGCTGTTCACAAAAATAACAATATCTTTGCATATAATAAACTGAAATGAATATGAGACTGCCTGCTGAATGGGAGAGACAGAGCGGGGTGACGCTCACCTGGCCTGACGAGACGACACCTTGGTACGAACTGGAGAAGGTGCAGGAATGCTATGGACGGATCATCTCCGCGATACTGCGCTTCGAGAAGGTGCTGCTGGTGACGGCCAACATCGAGGCCGCCACGGTTAGGCTGAACGAGATTGGCGTGGACACTTCCAAGATCCAGTTTCAGGAATGCCCCATCAACGACACCTGGGCGCGCGACCACGGCGGAATCGCGGTTTATGGCGACAATGGGGAGAAGTACCTTTACGACTTCGTGTTCAACGGCTGGGGCCTCAAGTTCGCCTCGAATTTCGACAACGGAATCACCAAGAAGATATTCTTTGACAGGGCATTCGCCGACGAGGTGATGTGCGTGGATATGCGTCCGTTCGTCCTGGAAGGGGGCAGCATCGACACCGACGGGGCCGGCACCCTTATGGCCACCTCGGAATGCCTTTGCAGCGACAACAGGAATGAATATCTCACCCAAGAGGAAATCGAGGGTGAGCTCAAGCAGGCGTTCGGCCTCAAGCGTGTGCTCTGGGTGGACAGCGGCTGCCTCTCCGGCGACGACACGGACAGCCACATCGACATTCTGGCGCGTTTCTGCGACCCTGAGACGATTGCCTACCTAAAAAGCGACAATCCGAAAGATCCTGACTACGAGTCTTTAATGAATATGGAAGCGCAGCTTCAGTCCTTCAGGACTCTTGACGGAAAGCCTTACAGGCTCGTGCCGCTTCCGAAGCCGGAGCAGATGTTCCTGGACGATTATCCGCTCCCTGCATCCTACGCCAATTTCCTGATAATCAACGGCGCTGTTCTCGTGCCAGGCACCGGCTCGGAACTCGATGAGGTAGCGCGCGCCAGACTGCAGGAAGTGTTCACGGACAGAGAAGTCATCGTCATCGACTGCCGCCCTCTCCTCTCCGGCCACGGCGGCCTCCACTGCGTCACGATGCAGTTCCCTGAAGGCTGGCTGGAATAACGGTCACTTCTCGCTCACCTTAACCTTTGAGATAAGATCAAGAAGCTGGGCTCTGTAGCCATAAGGATCGAAAGAGAGTCCTGACTTCACAAGTTCCGAAGCCATCTCAAGGGTAGCGTCACCTTTATATTCAGAACCAAGAAGCACCAGTCCGTAAGCGGCGACTCCCGAAGCGAATGACAGGTCCGAGGACATCTGTCCCTCGGCCACCTTTATGTCAACCGAAAGCGCCTGACTCTCAGTGTCCAGAAGAGATTTCTTGTAACGGCAGTCGAACTTGCAGCAGTTTTCGCCATCCTTATAGTTTTCTGTAGGTACAATCTCATAGAGAGCTGTGATAGTCTGTCCGGCACCGATCTCCCCGGCATCCTTAGAGTCATCCTCGAAATCCTTGTTGTCCATCACGCGCCTCTCATAACCGATAAGACGGTAACTTTCAATCATATCCGGATCGAATGTGACCTGAACCTTGGTGTCGTTGGCGACGGAAACGAACTTTGATCTTTCCTGAACAAAGACCTTGGCCATCTCCTCCTCGGAATCAATGTACTGGTAGGTGCCATTGCCCTTGACGGAAATCTTCTTCATCATCGCATCGTTAAGGTTGCCGGAACCGAAGCCACAGGCTGTCAGGTATATTCCCTTACGAGCATAGCCTTCAACCAGTTCGGTAAGAGCGTCAGAATCTGTCACTCCAACATTGAAATCACCGTCCGTGCCAAGGATGACACGGTTGTTGCCATCAGGAATATAATTGGACAACGCTTCCTCATAAGCCATCTCGATCGCTTTTCCGCCGGCCGTAGAACCCGAAGCGCTCAATTTTCCAATGGCCGCCTTGATCTTCGCGGCATCCTTGACAGGAGTCGACTCAAGCAATTTGCGGACAGCTCCGGAATATGTCACAATGGAAATCCGATCTTCCGGCTGAAGGTAGTCCAAAAGTGTGACCAAAGAGGATTTGAGGAGCTCAAGTTTGTCCTTTGAGCTCATCGATCCGGACACATCGACCAAGAATACATAGTTCGAAGCCGGAAGTTCATTGTCATTCAAAGATTTACCTTTCAGTCCGAGCCTGAGGAGCCTATGCTCCTTATTCCAAGGACAAAGCCCTGTCTCGGCATTGATCGCCACCAGGTCAGATCCGGTCGGTTCCGGATAATCAAACGTGAAATAATTCAGGAACTCCTCTATCCTGACGGACGCTGGTTCGACAGCCCAGCCGTTTTTGACATATTTCCTCATTATGGTGTACGATGCCCCGTCAGCGTCGATGGAGAACGTGGAGACATTCTGATCCTTTGTCTTGACAAACGGATTCTCGGCGATCTTGTCGAAACGGTCACCACCGGTCATCGCTTCAGCAGTTTCGTTCATCCCGGGGGCATAACCCAAGAAGTCACTGTCATTGGAAATGGCGCAGGAATACACCGCCAAGGATAAAGCGGCAATGGTTACAAGTCTGATCATAGTTTTCATAACATCATATTTTTAAAGTCACAACTTACTAAATGTAAAACTTGTAAAACCTTGCATATATTATGATGAAAAAACTTATATGCCGCCCCCTGAGTGACCGCAAAACAGGAAGTGACATAATGGTCAGAATGAATATGACAGCGTCAGCCCGAAAGTGTGGTAAAGGGCTCTTTTCTTAGGATAGAAATCGTAGAAATCAGTTCCGTTATAGCTCAAGTTTCTGACGCTGGAGTACATATCAATGTCGTTCAGCGAATAACTCAGGCCGAGTCCCCAATCACTGAATGAGAACAGGATCGTGCCGCGGCACTGCCAAAAGACGCTGCGCCCGCCCCAGCCACGGACATATTCAGTATCCGTGTCACCGGCTTCGTTGGACAGAAGCACCTCTCTCCTTGAGAAAGGTATCGCGAAGACAGCCCCCGTTTCCACAAGGCAAGCGATCCGGCAACGCCCGGACTCCAGCAGATCCGGAGTCTTGAATATTCCCGAAAACAGAAATTTCGGAGCCAGTGCGTCTATATTCCATTCATCCTCCTCGCCAGATGTCATCTGCCACTGATCATAGTCAGAATCAGCGATATAGCCGCTCGGCATATTCTTCCCCATAAAGCCCACTCCGCACGACACGCCTCCGCCAAGGGCCACGTACCGGTTCAGAAAATGATGCCAGGCCACCTCCATCAGGCCGTATTCGTTGGTGGAATAGCCAAAGTTGAACCGGAGCAGTTCCTTTTCAGTGGCCGCTCTCTCCCTTTGGGCAACTTTCACATCCACTTCCCGCGCCGGCGACGAAATTGTCACAAGCAACAAGAATAAAGACAGGATGTGACTTTGATGATATCCGAACATATTCCTATAATTTAATCGACTCGTGTCCGCAGGCCGTTATTTGCCGAGAAGATCACTGACGTAAAACATTCTCTCGCCTTGGTTTTTCAGCGAATATAAGACATTTTCCGGAACAATCATCCGAAAAAAAGATGTAACTTTGCCTTCAAACCACTGTAGAGAATACAAGAATACCAATGATAGACAATATGAGAAAGCACCTTCAATTTTTACTGGCAGCATGCCTGCTGGCATCAGGGGCATATTCCGTTCATGCGCAGAACAGGGCCGACCGTCAGAATCTTGAGAACGAGGACTCATTCTCGATGATTATCCTCGGGGACCCGCAGGGCTACACCAAGTACGACATCAACCAACCGATCTTCGAGCTCTGCACAGCTTGGATCGCGGACAATGTGGAGCATCTGAACATCAAGGCTGTGCTCTGTACGGGAGACATGGTCGAGCAAAACGAGAACATCACGATGAACCGCAAGATGCTGAACCAGACAAGCCGGGAGATGTGGGAATCCGCTTCACGTTCGATGGCGAGGCTTGACGGCAAAGTCCCGTACATCATCTCCGGTGGAAACCACGATTATGGCTATCAGAAGTCCGAAAACGGACGGACCAAACTTCCTGAATATTTCCCTTTCGAGCGCAACTCGTGCTGGCGTGACTGCCTCGTCGCTGATTTTCCGAACCGCAACGGGGACATCTCCATGGAGAACGCGGCGTTTGAGTTCCACGACAAGAACTGGGGAGACATCCTGGTCATCACAACCGAGTTCGCCCCACGGCCGGATGTTCTTGACTGGGCAAGGGATCTCGCGGGAAGTGAAAAGTTTCGTGGACATAAGGTCATCGCCATGACCCACAGCTATCTCAAGCAACGTTCAGCGGAATATACTAAAAACACAAGTTATAAGATTACCCCTCAGACCTCAGGGAAGGATTTCTGGGACAAATTCGTGTCCGTCAGCCCTAACGTGGTGCTGGTCGTTTGCGGACACACCGGCAAACCGGGCGATTTTGAGGACGCTGTGGCCTACCGTGTGGACAAGAATACGGCCGGCAAGAACGTACATCAGATGATGTTCAACGTACAGATTTCCGGCGGTGGTTGGGAAGGCAACGGCGGAGACGGCTGGCTAAGAATCCTGGAATTCATGCCAGACGGCAAGACAGTGAAGGTGAAGACATATTCCCCACTCTTCGGAATCTCTCCTTCCACAAAACATCTCGCACACCGTACCGGAGCCTGCGACCAGTTCGATATGCTGATCGATTTCTGACGCATCTCCTTGAGACAGGCAGGCTGAACCTGAGAAAACTCGTTATGTGGCGCGACGGGCTGACTATCTGACTGACTTGCCGAGAAGATAGGCAGACTTCAGGGAAGGATGGCCTTCAATCTCACCCATACCGGTCACTCCGCCGGCGAATACCGTACCAGCAAGATGCGCATGCTCAAAGCAGGCAATCCAGCCTCCAAGTCCGGTGATAGCCCGTGACGGTGCCTCGACATCGTCCTCTGCGGCCGACGACAGGAAGTAAATGTCTCTGAAATGGTAGTCCATCGTGTAAAGAGGATTCGCACGGTCCAGAAGCGTCTTCATCTGGCCGCTCATCTCATAGTAATATATAGGTGTGGCAAAACAGATGGCATCAGCCTCGTACATCTTCCGCACGATCGCCGGAGCATCGTCATCCTTGATCACACACTCCTGGGTCTTCTGGCAGACCAGACAGCCTTTGCAGAAACGTATGTCCTTTCCTCTTAACGTCACCTTCTCCACCTCATTGCCAGCCTCCTGAGCGCCTCTGACAAACTCATCGGCCAACGCCTCCGAATTACTCCCCGGCCTGAGACTGGTCGAAATCACAAGCACTTTCTTCATAAGAATCAATCTTTACCGAATCAACCGCTAATTTACACATAATCCGGCAATTTTCCCACAGTGAAGCCCAAGTGCTTAACCATCAAAGACCAGCGTGTTCTCCTCCAGTAAGATTACGCCAAGGACAAAGTACTAACTTGCAGTCCAGCAAGCATCTACACGGAACTCTGTGACAATAAGCGAGTGATCGCAAAGGAACTGTCCTTCAATTCATTAAGCATTCTCCTTCGGTTGGATTCAACCAAAGGAGAAAGGCCAAGCGCCTATTTTTTAAGTAGTTGCCGAAAACGGGCTGTAAGCATCTGGTGCGACAACGTCTCAAAAGGGCATCCCATCACGGTCTTTCAGGCACGGTAACTGAGCCTGTCGAAGTGACTTTGTCAAGTGATAAGTTATAGTGGCAGTACACGTAATGAATACCTTCCAGTCACTTCATTAAGTTCCTGGTCACTTCATTAAGTTCCTGGTCACTTCGACAAGCTCAGCGACCAAGATCTGTTCAGGCAAAACCGCCATGCCACTTGGCAGTTCAGTTCCCGGTAACTTCTTAAAAATCTGCAACTTGATAGAACAGGTCGCCATCGTACTTCGGGGTTCCGGCCATTTCGACAAACTCATGGACCAAGCTCTGTGACCGGATTGATTCCGAGATATTATTCGTAAATTGCGGGTGATATGGAAAAAATCAGAATCTGGAGCGGAGGCAAGACAGCGCTTCCGACGGTTTATATTCATTCCGTGGCCGGGGACGGGCACCAAGTTTGGGAGGCGTGCAGGCGGATCGGCTGCCCGAACTTCAATCTGGTGTCGGTTCATGATTTCGATTTCGAGGGCGAACTGACTCCGTGGACGGCTCCGGGAGTCCGCAAGGGGCAGCCACCATTCAAAGGAAACGCGGAGCGGTATCTGACGGAACTGCTGGACAGGATTATGCCTGAAACGGAGGCCAAACTGCCGGCCCCACCGTTGTACAACGCCTTGGCGGGATATTCATTGGCCGGACTTTTTGCCCTCTGGAGCGCCTGGAAGACAGACCGCTTCGTCAGAATCGCCTGCGGCTCAGCCTCTTTCTGGTACCCAGGGTTCATTGAATATGCCGTCTCGCATCCGATGGTCAGGCGGCCGGATTTCGTGTCACTTTCACTCGGGGACAACGAAAGCGGAACGAAGCACCCTGTGATGAGTCGTGTGGGAGAATGCACGGACAAGATTCTGGAACTACTTGAAGGGCAAGCCATTCCTTACTGTTTCGAGATCAATCCCGGCAACCATTTCACGGAACCCGACCTGCGCCTCGCCAAGGCCATCGCACGAATGCTTGACGGGCAGGATTCCATAATGGGTTGATAACCAATATGTGAATCTTCACCCTCAAATAATCAGGCGCATAGAAAACCCTGCCCTCCATTTTTGACTACCAGAAAATCACAATTACCTATAAAACAATTTGTTACAAATCAAGCAAAGACACACACCAAGCAAAGGGACAAGAGCCCTGGTAGAAAACCGGTTGAATTTTGCCCACTTAAAAAGAGAATGGGATGGGCAACCATAGACAGAGATGGGGATATTCATAATGAATGTCATTGGGTTTGAAAATCCATTTTTATAACTCAAACAAATGTGGGATATTCATAAAGAATATTGTGGGAAGGTGATGCAAGGAACGGTTCTTGCTGGATTTAGGGAGTTGGTTAGTTAGGGCGGCGGGCAATAGCCGCTTTTAATGAATATATTCACGGAAGGCAATTGCCTGCCTGACAGGGAAAAGTGAGAGAGAGATGAACAAGAATGCAAAAAGGGTCGTGCTTTCGGGCATGGCGGTGATTATGATGGTGTCGTGCGGCACCGCGAAGAAGGGCGGACAAAGCGACACGGTAGTGGCAAGCAAAGGTGATATGGAAGCGATTGACAATGACTATCTGATCCTTTCTGACGCGCAAAGGGATCTTCTGGCGAAGAACAACACATTCGCCATCAATCTGTTCAATAAGACCAACGGGATGGACTCACGGGTGATCTCCCCGCTCAGCGTGACCGGACTTATGACAATTCTGGCGAACGGGGCGGACGGCGACACAAGACAGGAAATCCTTAACACGCTCGGATGGACAGGCGCGTCGATGGAGGAGATCAACGAGATTTACGGCCTTCTGGTCAAGCAGGCCGGTGTCATCGACCCTTCCGTCACCGTGAACGTGGCGGACTACGTGGCGGTCAACAAGGACAACAGGATCAACAATGAGTTCGGGAAGACGGTGGGCGACCTGTTCGGCACCGAGGTGCGGAATCTGGACTTCACCTCACCGAAGACAGTGAACACCATCAACGGCTGGTGCTCAAAGCACACAGGAGGGATGATCCCGAGGATCATCGACAACGTGGATCCGGGCGCCGTGGCCTACCTGATGAACGCCATCTACTTCAACGGCCCGTGGGCCGAGAGGTTCCAGACGAAAGACACGAAGGTGGAGGCGTTCAGAGGCTACACCCGCGACATCAAGAAAGTCAAGATGATGCACAGGAACGATGAATATTCCTACACCGCCAACGGCACCTATTCCGCCGTCAGACTCCCCTACGGCAACGGCTCCTTCGCGATGACCGTCCTCCTTCCGAACGGAGGCAAGTCGATCGACGACATGATGAGGGTTGTCAACGCCAAGGAGATCGCGAACCTTGGCCGCAAGATGGAGAACTGCAAGGTGGATCTGAAACTGCCGAAGTTCACCACCGAGGTTGAGCAGCCGCTGAACGAGGTGATCGCCGGCCTTGGCGCGCCGACAATGTTCAAGCCAGGTGCCGACTTCAGCAGGCTTGCGGACGGGAATATGTTCGTTTCCAAGATGTTCCAGAAAGCAAAGATCGAGGTGAGCGAAGAGGGCACCAAGGCCGCCGCCGCGACCGCCGCGATTATGACGATGTCAGCCCTCGCCCCGGAGCCTCGCCAGGTAGAGTTCCACGCCGACAGACCGTTCGTTTACATCATTAGCGAATCCAGCACCGGCGCGATCTACTTCATCGGGCAGTTCACCGGCAGCGAGATCTAAGTCTATTCCCGGCTCTGCATGAGCCTGAGCATAGACAGAGTCACACTCTTAAAGTATTTCAAATACCTTGATGAAGCGAAAGTGATCAGATGTCTATACACGGAAATGGACAAGATTTCCGATCTCCAGAAGCCCGACAAACTGCTGATGGACAACACTAATCTCCTCTACACATTCTCAGATGGCGAACCTGAGACAGGAACCGCGCGAGAGACGTTCTTCTGTAATCAATTGGCCTCCGCCGGACACAAGATTGAGTACGGAGGACTTAAAACAGGAGATTTCAGGATAGACCACAAAAATGTGATAGAGGTTGGAGGTGCAGGAAAGGATTACTCCCAGATAAATGACGCTGACATCAATAACGCAGCTCTTGCCGTTGACAACATAGATATGGCAAACGGCAAGAAAATTCCACTCTGGGCTTTCGGCTGCCTATATTGACTGCGTCACGACAAGAGAAGGCGGCATCCACTTCATTGGAAAGCTCACCAGCAGCGAGGTCTAAGAGCATATTCCCGTTTCAGTAGAATCTTGACATAAAAGCCCGAGTTTTGATAATGTTTCAAAACTCGGGCTTTTATCTACCCTTATTGAGACTCTTCTTCGCGACTCTCCGCACAAATATCTCAACAATGCATTCGGTACAGCATAGCATATACTCCCCACACCAATCGCCTCAAACTATTCTATTGGTACAGCAAAAGCTTCGTTTCCGTACCAAATAGTTCCTATGTTTGAAACCCAAATAAAACTAGAGTGAGCTTCTGTGAAGCTCATGATGGACGCTCAACGGGACCTGCGGCCCCGGCCGCTGTGGCTTCCCCGCGAAGTTTTTCATGAGTTCATTAAAATAAGCTGTAGATTTTTGGTTAGATTTAATAGTGAATAACAAACACCAAAAAAGAACAGCTTATGGGACAAAGTAACAGAATTTCCTTCAAAGGACAAAACATCTACGTCGGAATTGACGTTCATCTGAGAAGTTGGTCGGTGACAATCCTGTCGGAGACCTCGGTACTGAAGAGGATGAGTCAGGGAGCGGATCCCGATGCACTTCACAGGTTCCTGGCAAGCCACTACCCGGAAGCGGAGTACCACTCCGTGTACGAGGCGGGGTTCTGCGGGTTCTGGATACACGACAGGCTTACGGAGTTGGGGATACACAACATCGTCGTGAACCCGGCGGACGTTCCGACGATGGGCAGCGAGAAGCTGCGCAAGACAGACGCGGTGGACAGCAAGAAGCTGGCTGTCAGCTTGCGTGCGAGACAGCTGAAAGGGATATACACTCCTGACGGCGAAGCGCTTGAGATACGCTCTTTGATAAGATTGAAGAACTCGATTACGAAGGATACGACGCGACAGAAGAACCGCATCAAGTCCCAGTTGCGGTATCTTGGGATAGAGATACCGGCAGAGTATCTGGAACCTCACTCCAATTGGTCGAAGCGATTCCTGAACTGGTTGAAGGAGGTGGATATGAGGACTCCGAGCGGACGCCACTCGCTGGACATCTTGATAATGCAGTTCGAGGCATTGCGAAAGCAGAAGGCTGAGATGACCAGGAAACTACGGGAACTGTCCCACACGGAACGGTTCGAAGAGACATTGAAATTGCTCATGTCCGTCCCAGGCATTGGGCAGGCCACAGGGCTTGCCCTGATATCGGAGATAGTGGACATTGCCAGATTTGCCAATGCGGAGCAACTTGCGGCCTATGTGGGGATGATTCCGATGTGCCATTCGAGCGGAGATCACGAAGGAGTCGGAGACATCACTCTCCGTAAGCATGCCATCCTGCGCAGCTATATCATTGAAGCGGCTTGGGTAGCCATCCGTAAGGATGAAGCAATGCAACTCTGTTACTTGAACAACTGCGAGCGTATGGTTCCGAGCAAGGCCATCGTGAAGGTCGCACGAAAGCTGGTCAATCGTATATACTTCGTACTTAAACGCCGTCAGCCTTATGTCAATGCTGTGGCATAGAGATTTATCCTTACTGGTGAACAAACTTTCCGGGAGAGAATACTACATAATTGTTGCGGCTTTGAAGTCCGCTTAAAATATGTGGGGATGATTCCGATGTGCCATTCGAGCGGAGATCACGAAGGAGTCGGAGACATCACTCTCCGTAAGCATGCCATCCTGCGCAGCTATATCATTGAAGCGGCTTGGGTAGCCATCCGTAAGGATGAAGCAATGCAACTCTGTTACTTGAACAACTGCGAGCGTATGGTTCCGAGCAAGGCCATCGTGAAGGTCGCACGAAAGCTGGTCAATCGTATATACTTCGTACTTAAACGCCGTCAGCCTTATGTCAATGCTGTGGCATAGAGATTTATCCTTACTGGTGAACAAACTTTCCGGGAGAGAATACTACATAATTGTTGCGGCTTTGAAGTCCGCTTAAAATAGTTTGCTCCTCCTGCCTTTGTGAACTGATATAGGAACTTGCGGCACCATGCCGGATGACCGCTGTGGAAAGTTTGTTTACCAAAGAATATTTATCGCGTTCTTTAGTCCGACCTCCTCGGAGGCCGTGGGATCGTGCGTCCTCATCCGAACTTTATAAAAATACCTTATCCGTAAGGATATGATTATAAATATATTAAATATTAACTGTTAAAATCGAGATCCATTTTTATTTGGATTTCAACTGGAAAGGTTATTATGAAAATTTGAGAGGTGCAGATGATGAAGCAATGGCATCTTTGGCAAATACCCTCGGAGTGCCAAATAAAGAAGTCGTATTGATTTGGATGAAGAAGTACTGGGACTTCATCCTATCATCTGGCCGAACCCACAAGAGTCAGCAGGATTTCAACACCAACTTCCTCTCCTGGTATCGAAAAGTAAACGTGAAACAAGAAAACAGACACTCAAATGGAAGAATTGAAGAAAAACAAGGGGGCCGCTGCGGAAGCGTCGCCGACCGACGAGGTTCAGAAGGGACAGCACAGTCCCCAGACGACTATGACGCACCTTTCCCCACTGAAGATAGTGCCTCTTAACCTGGAGGAGATACTCATGAGCGAGCATTCGCGATATGTGAGCAATTTCAACACGGCTCCTGACGATCCAAATGGCGAAATCGCCAAGGCCGCAAAGATGTTTGGCAGAATATGGGCGAAGAAAACGCGGCATCGTGGAATGCTCGTCATCGGCAAGCCCGGTTCGGGCAAGACAGCCCTCCTCAAGGCAATTCAGATTTCGATTTCCGGTGACACTGCTACATGCAGCTGTCACGAAGGGAATGACCCCTATGGGAATGTCTGGTATCTCAGCTCGAGGGACATGGTCTATCCCTACGGCGAGTGGCAGTCCTTCGAGAAGGCCTGCAAAATCCCTGTGCTCATTCTCGATGATATCGGTTGCGAGCGCGGCATTGGCGAGAATCTGACTCTTGCCCAGTCTCTCATCGGGGAACTGATCAAGAAACGCTATGATGCAGGACACTTCACCATCATCGGCTCCATCTTTGACGCTCAGAACCTGGGAGAGGTCTATGGATTCCAGGTGCTTGATGTCATAAAGGAAAGCTATGCCACGGCTGAGCTCAATCACAACTTCCGCAAGGATATAATTCTTGAAAATCAAAAGATTAATTGGGATGAAACGTAAAAATGAACCCGAGGGTGTCGCTGACATCCTCAGCTCTCTCGGCTTGAACGTCGATGAAGTCAAAAACTTCGTTGAGGCCGGTAGACAACTGCGAAAAGTCAACCCGTCTCTCAGATTTGACATGACTCCTGGAGAGGTATTCGGCTGGATTCTGCGACGCTATCAGTATGTGGTGCAGAGTCGAAATTGCAAATTCTCACTCGATGACTATACTGCAGATGTCTTGCGTGCCATTTCGCGCCACATGACTCAGGAAACCCCTAAGTCTGGTATCATGCTCTGTGGCATGAAGGGAAATGGGAAGACCACTCTCGCCACAGCATTGCTCGGCGTGATAAGAGATCTGTATAATGCAGGGAAATTGAAGTTCATGGGTGAATATTTCAACCCGGAAAGCCGACTGCTCAAGGCGACGGATGTCATACCTCTTTACAAATCAGAGAACTTCGACGCCATAAGGAAGCTAAAACATGTTCCTATACTCCTCATCGATGATCTTGGCGAAGAGCCGAAGGAGGCGATGGTTTACGGAACTCCCATGTATCCGCTTCGAGAGATACTGGAAGCAAGGTATGACTCCTTGCTGTTCACGATAGTCACCACGAACCTTACGCCTAATGATTTGCCTGACCATTATGGCTGGCGCGTGGTTGACCGCTTCGCCGAAATGTATTACACGATTGCCCACAAGGGGCCATCCTACAGAGGCAAAGACCAATGAGAGCAAAGAAAGAATCGCAATGGCGCCCACATTCCTGGCTGGGCGACTATCTCGGATGGAAGAAACTGGCCGAGTGCATAATAGTGTCTAAAACTGATAAACCGAAGAAAGGGAAAAAGAAATGAGATTCATTAACCTTAAGCTGTTCCGGAAGGAACGTGGCTTAAGCCAGAAGGAATTGGTAAGGGAAACCGGCTTGCCGCAAAGCTCAGTCTCGTATATCGAGAACGGCTACCAGGAGGTGTCCGAAAGTCATCTTGAGTTGTTGAAGAAGGCTTATCCAGATGTCGACTTCACTCCATATTTCTATGAGAGTGACCACTATCCATATTCTGCCGTGGCGAAGGCCCTACATGAAGATGACATTCGCAAATTTGAGGGAGACTGGTCCACTCCCAATCCTATCTGTCATATTGGAAAATACCAGGTGCTCCTTAAAATGGGCAGAATCTCCATCTCCTTCGATGGAGACATGATACTGGATCGCAACGACGGAACGTTTGAAACGCTCGGCTACCACTTCATTGAGCCGGAGCGGTTGCAGAGTGACAGCCTTATAAACGGACTCACCGAAAAGGAATGGTTCGATGACGAACTCCTTGAAGACTTCAAGAGGTGCTACCTTATTGCCTGTGGTCTTACAGGTAAAGTGCCGGTTCCGCAGATAAAAGGCAACTACTAAACTTTTGAAATAATAAAACAATGCTTCAAAAAAGGGCGGCGAGGAGTCGGGAGACCCCTCGCTGCCTTATCGGTTTAGACTTCCTTGAACTCGTGGAGATAGATGTAGGCATCTTCGTCTTCCTCCTGCCAAGTGAGGTTGAGGGCTTCGATGTCCTCTGCGGTGATGATGTTTACGTCGTCGAGCTTCTCGATGTAGCGAAAAGCGGTGTGGATGTCGATGAAATACTCCTGCACATAGTCGCCTTTCGGAGGCTTGGCGTCAAGGTAAAAGTTGTCGGGGAACCAAGCGTAGAGCTCGTTGTCTCGCTTGAGGAAGACCTCGCATCCCGGTTCTTCGCCTATGAAGTACGCCGTGAGGGTCTTGTACTTGGAGCAGATGAAGTCGAAGGCTTCATAGAGAGGCTCCCAAGCCGATTCGAGGTGGAATCGGATGCATTCCTCTTCTCTCTCGATGTCGTCCCACCAGCCTCTTGTGGAGAGGTGCTGAGGGATTTTACCCTCATTGAGGGCTTCAACGATGTGTCCGACCCAGTTGCCGTTCTCCTTCACGTCTTGGAGTTTGAGCATCAGGTTGTAGAGAGCGTCGAGTTCGGAAGCCTCGCCTCCGATACGATAGGTGCTGTCGCAATAATTTGCCATATCCTTTTGATTTAGTTGATGTTGATTGTTTCCCTTACCTTCGGAGCAATTGCTCCTTGGGAGGTCGGTCTTTCCGATTTTCAGGCATTTCAAGGGAGGCATAATGGGGCAATTCGACAAGACCACACGCAGTGTGCCATCGGTTCGCCTTGGCATTTGCCCCGGCCTCCAACTTTGCCGACGAAAACGGATGACCGAGCTCTTCATGAGCTAAATTCATATAATAGCCACTCTCATAGGAATAAAGATAGAACCCAATCCAACTAAATAACGGCAAATTATTTTGATATTTGCCGTTATTTAGTTACCTTTGCACCTGTAAAACAGATAGATTAATGGAAGGAACGAGAACCGCAATATTATCTTACGCAGCCAATCGGGAATCTTTCCGGTTTGCGGAACTGCTTGCTTATCTCAACGAACTGTTCGAGATTAGTAAGGTTACGCTGTCCTGGTACCTGAAAGAGATGGTGAAGGAAAATATCCTGTTCAAATTGGGGCGCGGCATCTATACGTCTAAAAGGGTAAAGACACAGGAGTACTTGCCCAGACTGACTCCCAGAGGCATCAAAACAGCCAAGATTCTTGCGAAGGAGTTCCCGTTCATTGAAATCAGCGTCTTCGACGGAAACGTACTTGCTGATTTCCAGCATCACCTGTCAATAAACAATATTCATTATATTGAGGTGGACAGGGACGCAATGGAATCGGTCTTCCATTTCCTGAAACAGAATGGGATGACTGCGTATCTGAATCCCAACAAGGATTTTGTCTATAACAATATTGACCTTAGCCTCGAAGCATACATAGTCAAACCGTTGGTGTCGGAATCTCCCCTGACGGAAGTTGATGCAGTTAAGACGCCGCGGCTGGAAAAGATCCTCGTGGATGTGCTGTGCGATGAGGATATGGATTATCTGCATGGTAACGAATGGAACCGGCTTTTTGACAATGCCAACAGCATGTACACCACAAACCGTACAATGATGCTCAGATATGCATCACGTCGTAATGCCAAGGCTAAGATAGAAAACGCGATAGAAAATTTGGGAAAGAACTATGATTAAAGAACATTGCTTCACGAAGGAATGGTATCAGGCTATTTCAAAGAAACATAAATACAACGACCTGGGCATTATAGAAAAGGTGGTACGCGCCTATTCGTTGCTGGACTTGCTCGCCCAATCCGGGTGTCCGTATATCTTCAAGGGCGGTACCAGCGTGGGTCTCATACTCGGCGACGGCACCAAAAGGCTCTCCATCGACATTGATATTATATGCCCTCCAGGGACTAACGTTGAAGAGTATCTTGGCAAGATTGAGGACTTCGGTTTCACCAGAAAAGAACTGGTGGAGCGACGACAGGCTGGCAAGGATATTCCCAAAAGCCATTCCAAGTTCTTCTACCAGATAGCCTATACTGACAGAGAGGACCGGGAATCCTACATTCTCCTCGACGTGTTGTATGAGGATACACACTATCAGCAGGTTAATGAGTTGCCCGTCGCAAGTCCATATATCGAACTTGACTCGGAACCCTCGATGGTGAAGGTTCCATCCATCGGAGACATTCTCGGAGATAAGCTCACGGCCTTTGCACCAAATACAACCGGCATACCATATTATAAGAATGGCAATTCCCGTTCGACGGAGATAATGAAACAAGTCTATGATATCGGCAGACTGTTCGATGCTGTGGACGATCTTACTATCACCACCAAGTCCTTCAACCGCATTGCTCTCGTAGAACTTGGATATAGGGACCTCGGAGGCAATCCGGCTATCATTTGGGATGACATCCGACAGACATCACTTCTGCTCGCTACACGAGGAATTGAAGGGAAAGGAGATTTTGATCTTCTTCAAGATGGTATCAAGCGATTAGGGGCGTTCCTTACAGAGAAAAAATACTTCATTGAGGACGCTATCGTAGACTCTGCCAAAGCCGCTTATGTAGCTACATGTATCGAAAAAGGCTTGACTGATATCGAGAAGTATTCGCCCGAAAAGCTGAGTCCAGACATGACAATAAACAAGGTTCTGTCTTCAAAGCTCAATAAGCTAAAAAAGTCAAGGCCAGAGGCATTCTATTACTGGTATTTAATTGACAATCTACTTGCAATAGTTCGTTAATTTTATTATTACTGTCCGCTAAAACTTTTTGACAGTACAAAAAATTAGGCTGAATCTC
>ERZ780167.487-NODE-487-length-40879-cov-6.445228_pt1 | contig 40879 bp, 32 predicted proteins | sample MGYA00510982_ERZ780167 | MGnify/ENA primary metagenome ERZ780167 (study PRJEB29588, sample SAMEA2146107) | human gut metagenome | biome: human gut; feature: human-associated habitat; material: faeces | place: Denmark | collected 2008/2010 ... | reverse complement strand
CACAACAAAAGTAATCATTCCAACCGTATTTCCTTTTATTGCGCAAATCTAAGGGAGCGAAGTGAAGGATCTCATCCCTGCCACGATGCGGGAGGCAGGAGGAAGTAATTTCCCAATACTTTTTAGGTGGTTCGGGATAGTCAAATGAAAAATAAGGGCATTCATTTGACTATCCCGAACCTTTTAAGTATTTTTGCCAATAGGAATAACCAATCTGCTTTATCATGGAACTGACGATACGCAACTTCGGACCGATTAAGGACGCACAGATAGATTTCGGTGACCTGACTTTCCTCATCGGACCTCAGGCCAGCGGGAAAAGCCTGTCGTTGGAACTGCTGAAACTGATTATTGACAGACAGCACATCATCTCAACCCTCCGGAACTACAACTATATACTGAACAAAAAAGATGCAACCAACATTCTGGAAGGATACTTCGGAGAAGGATTGTCGAAGCTGTTCAAAGAGGAAACTGAAATATATTGGGGCAATGAAAACTTTTCACCCCAAGAGTTGCTGAAAACATTATCAAGACAGAAAGCTTCGGAAATGCCCAAAGAATCTGTATTCTACGTACCAGCCCAAAGGATATTGAGCATCGCTGACGGACGCCCCAAGAACTTTATGGAATATGATACTTCAAATCCGTATGTATTACGTAGATTCAGCGAAACTCTAAGAGTATTCATGCAAGGAGGATTGGGCAATCCGGATACTATCTTCCCCATGAGAAACAGATTGAAGGGAGCGGTAAAAAATTCTATCAACCAAACCATCTTCCATAATGGTAAGGTGGTTGTCGACAAAACTGGAGACCAACGAAAAATGAAACTGGAGATAGACAACTTGAGAATACCCTTCATGGCCTGGAGTGCAGGACAAAAGGAATTCATGCCGTTGCTGCTGGGTATCTACTGTCTGTCGGGACCTCCTACACAGGTGGTAAAAAAAGAGGATTATGAATGGGTAATCATTGAAGAGCCTGAAATGGGACTGCATCCACGGGCCATCCAATCGGTATTGCTGGAAATCATCGAGCTGATGAAGAACGGATACAAGGTAATCGTATCGACGCACTCGACGATATTCCCGGAATTCGTATGGGCCTTCAACAACCTGCGGGGACTGGAAGAAGAAGATTTCAAAACAGCCATGAGCAAAATGTTCAACATATCCATCTACTCAACTGCAGCCAATCTGTTTGATAAATTGAAAGAAAAAGATATAAGAACATTCTATTCGGCCAAACATTCAACGACCAAAGGAGTGACCTTTGCGGACATATCTACGCTGGACGCACTGAGCGAAGACACGGATGTGTCGGAATGGGGAGGCCTCTCCAGTTTTGCCGGAAAATCATCGGAAATCGTCAGTCGCTATGGGGTACAATAGAAGAAGAAGAAGAAGAAGAAAGAACACGGGAAGCAATGCCTTCAAGAAAGCGGTAGAGAGTACACCGGAAATAAGTGGAGGATATCGGGCCGGACTACAGGCACTGAAGGATGGAGAAAGGGGGCTGATAGATACAGAGAATACCCTACTACTGGAAGGAAGTGTGGACATCGATGCCTGCACGCGTGACGCTTATCCTGAAGACGCACGATGGGACTATGCCATAGGATATGACAAAAAAGCATACTTTGTTGAAATACATTCGGCTGACACAAGCAATGTAAGTGAAATGATCAGCAAAGCGAATTGGCTGAAGAACTGGCTGAATACGAAAGCTCCAGCCTTGAATGCATTGGAGTCTGACAACACATTCTACTGGATACCTTCGGGAAGATGCAAAATCTTACCGCTATCGCCGCAATACAAGAAGCTGGCACAAAGCAACATCCTGATAAAAAGCAGATTCAAATTGCCTGTGAAATAACGGGGAAAACGACTTTCCTGAAGAAGGAGAGCTTCAGACAATTTGGTTGTGACATACCTTCTCTATCCAATATCGCAACGTGGCCAATATCAAGATTTTTTTCTGCACCATCCGGCATGCAAGGGGAAGAGGAAAAAGCAGATGTCTGAATGTAGGGACGCACCCCGGTGCGTCCGGCCTGTCTCTCACCCAGCGCATGACACTGTGTACGTAATGGATCCCGCATCGAGTGCGGGATGACATGAATCTGTGGAATTCTGTGTAATCTGTGGTGAGAAAGAATTCCCCCATTCCATATCGCAATGTGACAAACATCAAGAAACACAATCTGTGCTGAAAACAGCAGGGAAAAGTTTGTTTGTTTCCTTGTTTTTTCATTACCTTTGCAGCCGCAAACAGCAGGAAAACCGAAGATAAGCGGGGAACCTGATGTAAAGAAACTGAAATTTCAGCACAGATAAGGACAGACTAACAATACACAAAAATATGGAAAAGAGAAACGTAGCCCTGATTACGGGCATCACAGGACAGGACGGATCGTTCCTGGCCGAACTACTGTTAAATAAAGGATATGACGTACACGGTACCATCCGACGCTCGTCGGTGGACTACCGCGAACGCATCGCGCACCTGGAGGGACTGCCGAACTTCCACCTGCACTATGCGGACCTGACGGACTCGATGAGCATGCTGCAGGTGGTGAGCGAAGTGAGACCGACGGAGGTGTACAACCTGGCGGCACAGAGCCACGTGCAGGTGAGCTTCGACTCGCCGGAGTTTACGGCAAACGTGGACGCTACGGGCGTGCTGCGCGTGCTGGAGGCCGTGAGACTCTGCGGACTGACGGACACGTGCCGCATCTACCAGGCTTCGACCTCGGAGCTGTATGGAAAGGTGGAGGAGGTACCGCAGAACGAGCTGACGCCGTTCCACCCCTACTCGCCCTATGCGGTGGCGAAGCTGTACGGGTACTGGATTGTGAAGGAATACCGCGAGGCGTACAACATGTACTGCTGCTCGGGCATCCTGTTCAACCACGAGAGCGAACGGCGCGGAGAGACCTTCGTGACACGCAAGATAACGCTGGCGGCGGCACGCATCGCACAGGGCAAGCAGGACAAGCTGTACCTGGGCAACCTGGACTCGCTGCGCGACTGGGGCTATGCGAAGGACTACGTGGAGTGCATGTGGCTGATCCTGCAACAGGAGAAGCCGGAGGACTTCGTGATTGCGACGGGCGTGCAGCACTCAGTAAGGGAGTTCTGCTACCTGGCCTTCAAGCATGCGGGCATCGAACTGGAGTTCCAGGGCGAGGGCATCGACGAAAAGGGCTACGACAAGGCCACGGGCAAGTGCCTGGTGGAGGTGAGCAAGGACTTCTACCGCCCGACGGACGTGGTGAACCTGTGGGGTGACCCGACGAAGGCGAAGGAGAAGCTGGGATGGAACCCGCAATCGACGTCGTTCGAGGAGCTGGTGCGCATCATGGTGGCGCACGACATGCAGAAGGTGGCGGCGGACCATGTGGCCAGCGTGATGAGGACGAACCTGGCGGAGTATCTGGAGAAGGGAATCGTGAAATAAATATCAAATATCAGATTTCAAATATCAGATATGAGGTATTGATATTCAATTCTAATCTGTGAAACTCTGTGTAATCTGTGGTAAAAAATAAAATGGAAAAGACAGCAAAAATATATGTGGCCGGACACCGGGGAATGGTGGGATCGGCCATCGTAAGGGAACTGCAAAGGCAGGGATATACGAACATCGTGACACGCACGCACAAGGAACTAGACCTGACGCGACAGGACCAGGTGGAGAAGTTTTTCGCGGAGGAACGGCCGGAATATGTGTTCCTGGCAGCGGCCAAGGTGGGTGGCATCGTGGCCAACCAGGAGGCGCTGGCGGACTTCATGTACGAGAACATGGTACTGGAGATGAACGTGATACACTCGGCCTGGCAGAACGGATGCAGGAAGCTGGAATTCCTGGGCTCGTCGTGCATCTATCCGCGCATGGCTCCGCAACCGATGAAGGAGAGCTGCCTGCTGACGTCGGAACTGGAGAAGACGAACGAGGCGTATGCGCTGGCGAAAATCAGCGGACTGAAATACTGTGAGTTCCTGAACCGGCAGTACGGGACGGACTACATCAGCGTGATGCCGACGAACCTGTACGGACCGAACGACAACTATCACCCGGAACACAGCCACGTGCTGCCGGCCCTGATACGTCGCTTCCACGAGGCGAAGGTGCAGGGACTGAAGCAGGTGACGTGCTGGGGCGACGGAAGTCCGCTGCGGGAATTCCTGTACGTGGACGACCTGGCAAACCTGTGCGTGTTCCTGATGAACCACTACAGCGGCAACGAGACGGTGAACGCAGGTACGGGCAAGGAACTGACCATCAAGGAGCTGACGGAGAAGGTGGCGAAGATCATCGGCTACGAAGGGGAAATCCTGTGGGACCCCACCCGACCGAACGGCACGCCGCGCAAGCTGCTGGACGTGAGCAAGGCGAAGGCCATGGGATGGGAAGCCAAGACGAGCCTGGACGAAGGCATCCGGCTGGCATACGAGGACTTCCTGCACAACCCGATGAGAGCGGAACGGTAAGAAAAAAGAAACGGACATCGTTATATAACAAACAACAAGAAAAAACTGCTGCAAAACATAAAAAAGCAGTTTTTTCTTTGTTTATACTGAACAAAGTTTGTAATTTCGCACCGATTTTAGGAGAGAAACAGAAGCCTGATCGAGTAAAGACTTGTGACAGGCAAGGGCGTAGCCGTATCCGGACGGCTGAAAAAGACAATCCATCCATTCTCCCTTCCCCCCTCCCCGCAAACAAAAACAGAATTTCCTCACCGAACATGTGCGCAACGCGGATGAAAACGACGGCAGGACTGCTGTTAGGGTTATGCCTGGCATTGGGAACAACTGCAAAAGCACAGTATGCCATGGGCAACACGGGACTGATGAACATCCCGACCGCCGACATGCAGGAGGACGGAACGTTCCTCTTCGGAGGAAACTACGTGCCGAACGGCATGACTCCCTTCAACTTCAATACGGGCAACTACTTTGCCAACATCACTTTCCTGAACTTCGTGGAACTGAGCTACCGATCGACCTTGCTGAAAACTACGCGCTACGACGGCAAACGGGGATACTTCCAGCAGGACCGCTCGATGACCGCACGCATCCGTCCGCTGAAGGAAGGGAAATATACACCGGCCGTGGTCATCGGCACCAACGACCCCTTCAGAAACACGGGAAACAATTATTACGGCTCGATTTACGGCGTACTGACCAAAGGGTTCAGCCTGACGGGAGAGGACCGGCTGGCCGTGACGGCGGGATACTTCTTCCCCACCAACGACCACTGCGTGCAGAAAGGAGTGTTCGGAGGAGTGAGCTACCAGCCGGGATTCTGCAAGGACCTGCTGGTGACGGCGGAATATGACACGGAGGGGGTGAACGTGGGAGCAGCCGTCAGGCTGTGGAAACACGTGTCGCTGCACGCCTTCACCCGGGAATTCAAGAGCGTGGCAGGAGGCATCCGATACGAATGCGTACTGCTGCATTAACCCATTCACCATTAACCATTAACCATTCGCCATGACCATAGCCATTGACTTTGACGGCACCATCGTGGAACACCGGTATCCGAAAATAGGACCGGAAATCCCGTTTGCGACCGAAACACTGAAGATGCTGATCCAACAACACCACAGACTGATATTGTGGACCGTGAGGGAAGGCGAACTGCTGAAGGAGGCGGTGGAATGGTGCCGCGAAAGAGGCGTGGAATTCTATGCCGTGAACCAGGACTACCCGGAAGAGGAAAAGGGACACCGGGGCTTCTCGAGAAAGCTGAAGGCGGACCTCTTCATCGACGACCGGAACCTGGGGGGACTGCCCGACTGGGGGAACATCTACCGCATGATACAGGAAAACATGACCTTCGAGGACCTGTACAGGGACACGGACCGACGGGAGAACGCACCCCAAAGAAGGAAAGGACTCTTCGGACTCCTGAAGAAATGAGCATGAAGGGGAACAACCAAACCGGACACTGGAGAAAACTGGCGGGCATCGGATGCCTGATGCTGGGGACAGCCACAGGAACAATATACGCTCAGGTGGACGCGAAACTGGCCGAACTGGGCATGGAGAACATCCGCACGGTACAGACCGGGAAAGGGACGACCGTAGCCTTCGAGGACCGGGCCTACCGAAGCTCACTGACCGAATGGCCATCGAAACGGCCCTGAACGCCCTTGAAAACCCCGGAGGACTGACACTGGTGGTGACGGACCGGAACGGAATGCCGCAACTGAGGGTGGACATCGCACCCGAACTGGCAGAAGCCTACCGGAACGGAACGGCGGACCTAAAAACGGTCTTCGCACAGATGGAACTGAACCGGAATGCGGACGGAGCCCTGAAGGAACTGGAAGGGACACGGACAGAGGCACGAAGCGCCTGGAGACCGGACCTGACGGTGTATCCGCAGGTGTTCCTTGAAAATACGAGCCTGAACAAGCTGTATACCTTTGCCGTAGGTCTGGCGCCTACCCTGGAAATGCCGCTGTGGAAAGGCGGGGAACTGACCGCACAGGTGATTCTGCCCATTGCCTGGAACCTGAACGGGGAACAGTCGCAGATAAGGCCGGGATGCGTGACGCTGAGCCAGAGCTTCTACCTGAAAAGGAAATGGACCCTGACAGCGACCGCCGGACAGTTTACCAACCACCGGATGGGCGCACAGGCAGACGCCCTCTGGAGAACGGACGACGGCAGGTGGGAACTGGGAGCCAAGGCGGGAGTGACGGTGTACTCGCTCTTCGCGGACAAGGAATGGACCGTGACACGACAGCCCAAACTGAACGCATCGGTCTACGGAAGGACGTACATCCCCCAATGGAACCTCGAAGTGGAAGGTGAAGCGGCACGCTTCGTGTACGGCGACTACGGCGTGAAAGGAAGCGCCGTCAGACACTTCGGAGAATATACGGTGGGGGTATTTGCCATGGTGGCAGGAGGAAAACTGAACGGAGGATTCAACTTTGCCATCCCACTGCCCGGGAAAAAATACAAACGGTGGAAGGGTATGAGAATCAAACCGGCCGACTACTTCGCCTTCCAGTATAACATGGTGGCACACGGGGAATACATCGACCGGAAACTGGGAAGGGAATACAACACGGTGCCGGGAAGCAACCGAAGCCAGGGATTCTACCAACCGGACTTCATCCGCTACTATCTGACCAGACACTGCGACAAAATCATCGGAGAGAATCAAACCAAATAACAAACCAACATTTTAACATTTAAACTGTAAAATTAAAACTTCAAAATTCTTAGTCATGGCCCTGTTGCTGGCAGCGACCGGCATGGGCCTGGGAGCCTGCTCGGACGATGAAAAGACTCCCGAACAAGTGGAAGATCCCATCACAAGCAAAGTGCAGTACTACATTGAGGGTATTGTAAGCGACGGAAATGCCGGTGTGGCCGGAGTAACGGTCAGCACGGAAGGTTATGACGCCGTAACGACCAATGAGAATGGTGTATTCCAGCTGATCGTAAACGAGGCATCGGAATATACCGTAGAATTTTCAAAGGAGGGCTACCTGAACATGGCGGCAACAGCCAACCTGACCGGACTGGACAACCGCGCCGTGGTGGCCATGACCGTCAGCATGTCTGAAAAGGCCGAGGCTGTAACGGTTCCGGCAGACACCAACGTCATCGTCGAACCGGAAAAGGTAACCGAAGCCAACAACGACGAGGATATCTCCAACATCGACGGCGTGGGTGCCTACATTCCCAACGAAGCTGTTGAAGGTGGTACGGAGGTGTCCATGACATCGTATACACCCGAAAGCAACATCACTCCGACAACGGAAGGCAACGTATCGGCAGCGGTTTCGGCCGTCTATGTAGAAACAAGCAACGGCGAAATCACCGCTACGGAAGAGAACCCGGTAATCCTGGCCGTGAACAACCCGACCGCAAATACGGATACGAGATTCTCCTCCATGACCGTATACAAAGCCACCACAACAGCCACCAGAGCCACCGCACGCGAGGTACTGGGCGAAGCAACTTATGACGCAGCCACCAACAGCTACCAACTGGTGCTGACTTCGGGAACGCTGGAAGGTGCTTATGAATTCCACGTGAACTCGGTCCGCACACTGGGCCAGAAAGGCACACAAGTGCTCAACGAGGGTACTGTAGACAACAGTGGAAGCTATGAGGCCAAGGACAACATTCCCCTGAGCTATGAGGCCAGAGTGGGCTGGAGCTTCAACGCGACCATCGACTCGGAACTGGCTCCGCTCATCAAGCACGCCATCGAAGCCAATGAAGGAAGCCAAAGTACGTTCACTGTCAGCCGCAACGTGACGACCAACCTGAGCGGAAGAAGCATCCTGTACTGGAAGGCTGTCGGTACAAATCAGGCCATCACGTATACTTTCCAGCTGAACAGCGGAGACTACAAAGTGGAACTGACCAAATATACGGGCGTAAGCATCGAATACAAGGTCATAGATGCCAACGAGCACTCGGGAGGTACAAGCGGCTCGGGTATGTAAACAAAAAATGCACACGGGAATGTCCGTGACAGGGTGACGCGTATGCGCACCGATGCAGGTCCCGGTTCGGAAACAGAAGATTTCCGGACCGGGACTTTCTTTTTCCCCGAACCAGGGAAGCACGACAAGGGACGGAAAGGATTTTTCCGGACGGAAAAGGCGCGTAATCCGTGCCTTCTTTGTACCTTTGCGTATCATCCATCTGAAGACTGACTATGGAACTACTTGTCTACAAAGCATCGGCCGGATCGGGAAAGACGTTCACCCTGGCCGTGGAATACATCAAACACCTCATCGCCAACCCGAGGGCGTACCGGCAGATCCTGGCCGTGACCTTCACCAACAAGGCGACGGGGGAGATGAAGGAACGCATCGTGCAACAGCTGTACGGCATCTGGAAGGGCGACCGGGACTCGGAAGCGTACCTGAACCGCATCCGCGAGGACCTGAAGGACCGCATCCCCACCGAGGAACTGAGACGGAGGGCGGGAACGGCCCTGCTGTACATGCTGCACGACTACAGCCGCTTCCGGGTGGAGACGATCGACTCGTTCTTCCAATCGGTGATGAGGAACCTGGCCCGCGAACTGGAGCTGAGCCCGAACCTGAACATCGAACTGAACAACACGGAGGTGCTGGACGAGGCGGTGGACAGCCTCATCGAGAAGCTGACGCCGGACGCACCGGTGATGGGCTGGCTGCTGGACTACATCAACGAACGCATCGCCGACGACAAGCGCTGGAACGTGTCGGACGAAATCAAGAGCTTCGGACGGAACATCTTCGACGAGAGTTACCTGGAGAAGGGAGACCGACTGAGGGAATGCCTGGGCGAACCGCAGATGATGAAGCTGTACAAGGAGGCGCTGAAGGAACTGGAAACGGAGGCGCTGGAGCAGATGAAGGCGTTCGGGGAACAGTTTGAAGGGGAACTGGAGGGACACGGACTGATGCCGGAGGACCTGAAGGGGGGAGCCCGGGGCATCGGGAGCTACTTCCGCAAACTGAAGGACGGAAAGCTGACGGACAAGGACGTGGTGAACGCCACCCTGAAGGGATGCCTGGCCAGCGCGGACAACTGGAGCGCGAAGACATCGAAGCAGCGGAAAGAGATTACGGACCTGGCGGAAAGGAACCTGATGCCGCTGCTGCAGGAGGCGGAACGCCTGAGACCGCAACGGAACCGGACGGTGAACAGCTGCCGCCTGACGCGGCAGCACCTGAACAAGCTGCAACTGCTGAACCACATAGACGAGGAGGTGAAGACGCTGAACCGGGAACAGAACCGCTTCCTGCTGTCGGACACGAACGCCCTGCTACACCGGCTGGTGAAGGAGGGGGACCCGTCGTTTGTCTTCGAAAAGATAGGGACGACCATCCGCAACGTGATGATTGACGAGTTCCAGGACACGAGCCGCATGCAATGGGACAACTTCCGCCTGCTGTTGCTGGAAGGACTGGCACAGGGCGAGGACAGCCTGATCGTGGGCGACGTGAAGCAGTCCATCTACCGCTGGAGAAACGGCGACTGGCGCATCCTGAACGGACTGGACCGGAAACTGGACCACTTCCCCATCCGACTGGAGACGCTGAAGGTGAACCGACGGAGCGAGACGAACGTGATAGACTTCAACAACCGGGTGTTCAAGGAGGCGGTGGAGTACCTGAACGGCAAGCACCTGGAGGAACTGCAGACGGAATGCACGGAACTGAAGGTGGCCTACAGCGACGTGGCTCAGGAATCGCCCAAGGAGACGGCCAGGGGCTACGTGCGCGTGGACTTCCTGGAACCGGACGAGGAGAACGACTATGCGACAGTGACGCTGGAGGCACTGGGCGAAGCGGTGAAGGAGCTGCTGGCCGGAGGGGTGAAGATGAACGACCTGGCCATCCTGGTGCGCAAGAACCGGAACATCGCCACGATAGCGGACTACTTTGACCGGGAGCTGAAGGTGCCGGTGGTGTCGGACGAGGCGTTCAGGCTGGATGCTTCGCAGGCGGTGTGCATGCTGGTGGACGCCCTGCGCTACCTGACGGACGAGACGGACAGCGTGGCCCTGGCCGCCCTGGTGATGAACTACCGGACGGGGGTGAAGGGAATCGCGGAAAGCCCGGACTACCTGACGGCGGAACGGCTGACAGACTACCTGCCCGGGGAGCTGGCCACCCGCCGCGAGGAACTGAGGCTGATGCCGCTGTACGAACTGCTGGAGGAGCTGTTCGGGCTGCTGGAGATGAAGAGGCTGGAGAAGCAGGACGCGTACCTGTTTGCCTTCTTTGACGCGGTGACGGACTACCTGCAGAGCCACTCGTCGGACCTGGACGGATTTCTGCACTACTGGGACGAAACGCTGTGCATGAAGACCATCCCGAGCGGAGAGCTGGAGGGCATCCGCATCCTGTCCATCCACAAGTCGAAGGGACTGGAGTTCCACACGGTGCTGATCCCCTTCTGCGACTGGAAGACGGAGAACGAGACGAACAGCCAGCTGGTGTGGTGCTCGCCGAAGGAGGGACCGTACAACCGGCTGGGACTGGTGCCGGTGAACTACTCGCCGGCGATGGCGGAATCGGTGTACCGGGAGGACTACCTGGAGGAACGGCTGCAGCTGTGGGTGGACAACCTGAACCTGCTGTACGTGGCCTTTACGCGGGCGGGAAAGAACCTGCTGGTGTGGAGCCGGAAGGACCAGCGGGGAACGATGGCGGAACTGCTGGGCTATGCCCTGCCCCACCTGGCAGCCGGAGGACACGGAACCTGGGACGAGGATGCGGCACGTTACGAACGGGGCGAGCTGTGTGCCTCGGAAGAGAAGGCGGAACGGGAGGTGACGAACCGGCTGGCCCGGAAGGCCACGAAGCGGCCTGTGGTGATGGAGAGCCTGAAGCACGAGGTGGAGTTCAGACAGTCCAACCGCTCAGCGGACTTCATCGCAGGCGTGGACGAGGAGGAATCGGAACAACGGTTCATCGACCGCGGACGACTGCTGCACACGCTGTTCTCGGCCATCCGCACGGAAGCGGACATCGACGAGGCCATCAGCCGCCTGGTGTTCGAAGGGGTGATAGGACGACAGGAGACGGAAGAGGAAATACGGGCACTGACACAACGGGCCTTCGAACTGCCGCAGGTGAAAGAGTGGTACGACGGGACGTGGCGGCTGTTCAACGAATGTGACATCATCTGGACGGAGAACGGGGAGCTGAGAAACCGGCGTCCAGACCGCGTGATGATGAAGGACGGACGGCTGGTGGTGGTGGACTTCAAGTTCGGCAAGCCCAGCAAACAGTACATCCGGCAGGTGAAGGACTACATGCAGCTGCTGACGCGCATGGGGTATGACCCGAAACAGATGGAAGGATATCTGTGGTATGTGACGGAGGGAAGGACAGAGAAGATTTAAGTATTAAATATTAAATATTAAATATCAAATATCAAATATCAAATATCAGATATTAATTCTCAATTCTCCATTTTCAATTATCAATTCTCAATTCTCAATATGGAAACATTTCTGCAACTGGTAGCACAGGACTTATATAAGAAGGTGGGAAACGACCTGAGCCGTACGGTGGTGGTATTCCCCAACAAACGCGCGAGCCTGTTCTTCAACGAACAGCTGGCGGCACAGAGCGACCGGCCGCTGTGGTCGCCTGCGTACGTGAGCATCAGCGACCTGTTCAGGCAACTGTCGCCGTGGAAGGCGGGAGACCCCATCCGGCTGGTGTGCGAGCTGTACCGGGTGTTCCGCGAGGAGACGAAGAGCGAGGAGACCCTGGACGACTTCTACTTCTGGGGCGAACTGCTGATCAGCGACTTTGACGACGTGGACAAGAACCTGGTGGACGCGGACCGGCTCTTCAGCAACCTGCAGGACCTGAAGAACATCCTGGACATACCCGACTACCTGGAACCGGAACAGGAGGAGGCGATACGGGAGTTCTTCGAGAACTTCTCCATCGAACGGCGGACGGAACTGAAGGAACGCTTCATCAGCCTGTGGGACAAGCTGGGCGACATCTACCGCCACTACCGCAGCCGGCTGGAGGAACTGGGCATCGCCTACGAGGGCATGATGTACCGCCAGGTGATGGAGAATCTGGACACGGACCGGCTGGCGTATGACCGATATGTGTTTGTGGGCTTCAACGTGCTGAACCGCGTGGAGCAGGCCTTCTTCCAACGGCTGCAGGAGGCCGGGAAGGCGTGGTTCTACTGGGACTATGACGTGTTCTACACCCGGCGTCCGGCCAACGAGAATCCACCCTACCGGCACGAGGCGGGGGAATTCATCCTGCGCAACCTGAAGCTGTTTCCCAACCAGCTGCCGGAAAGCTGCCTGGACGTGATGAGCCGGCCCAAGCGGATCCGCTTCCTCTCGGCACCGACGGAGAACGCACAGGCCCGCTTCCTGCCCCGCTGGATGGAGGAGCTGGACCTGCCGGAAGGAGCCCGGCAGAAGGAGAACGCCGTGGTGCTGTGCAACGAGGCCCTGCTGGTGCCGGTGCTGCACACCCTGCCCGAAGAGGTGAAGGACGTGAACATCACCATGGGTTTCCCGCTGGCACAGACACCGGTGTACAGCTACATCAACGCCCTGACGGAACTGCAGACGGACGGATACCGGGCGGACAGCGGACGCTATACCTACGAGGCGGTGACGGCCGTGCTGAAACATCCGTACGTGAGGCAGCTGTCGGCCGAAGCGGAACGGCTGGAACGGAGGCTGACGCAGGACAACCGCTTCTATCCCCTACCCTCGGAACTGAAGGCGGACGCCTTCCTGGAGCAGGTATTCACCCCGCAGAACGGCATAGAAGCCCTGTGCGCCTGGCTGACGGAACGCATCAAGGATGTGTCGGTCCTGTACCGGAAACCGCAGGAAGAGGACGAAAAGGACATCTTCGGGCAGCTGTACCGGGAGTCGCTGTTCAAGGGATATACGCTGGTGAACCGATTGCTGAACCTGATGGAAACAGGCGAACTGGCAGGCATACGGACGGACACGCTGAAGCGGCTGATGAACCGCCTGCTGACGGCGGCCAACATCCCCTTCCACGGCGAACCGGCCATCGGCATGCAGGTGATGGGCGTGCTGGAGACGAGAAACCTGGACTTCAGGAACCTGATAGTGATGTCGCTCAACGAGGGGCAGCTGCCCAAGGCGGGAGGAGAGTCGTCGTTCATCCCCTACAACCTGCGCAAGGCGTTCGGGATGACGACCATCGAGCACAAGAACGCGGTGTATGCCTACTACTTCTACCGCCTGATGCAGCGGGCGGAGAACGTGACGCTGATGTACAACACCTCGACCGACGGGCTGAACCGGGGAGAGATGTCGCGCTTCATGCTGCAGTTCCAGGTGGAATGGCCGCACGACATCCGGCTGGAGTATCTGGAGGCCGGACAGTCGCCCCAGACGGAACGGACCATCTGCGTGGAGAAGACACCGGAGATGGTGGAACGGATGTGCCGGAAATACGACATCGGCCGGCATCCGAAGGCCTTCTTCTCGCCCTCGGCCCTGAATGCCTACCTGGACTGCCGCCTGCGCTTCTACTACCGCTACGTGGCGGGCCTGAAGCTGCCCGACGAGGTGACGGCGGAGATTGACTCGGCCCTGTTCGGCACCATCTTCCACCGCTCGGCGGAACTGGTGTACACCGACCTGACGGAACACGGGAAGGAAGTGCGCAAGGAGGACCTGGAGCGGCTGCTGAAGAACGAGGTGAAGCTGCAGGGATACGTGGACCGGGCCTTCAAGGAGGAGTTCTTCCACGTGAAGGAGGACGAGCAGCCGGAATACAACGGGACGCAGCTAATACACGCGAAGGTCATCGGCTCGTACCTGCGCCAGCTGCTGCGCAACGACCTGCACTATGCCCCCTTCTGCATGGAGGGCATGGAACAGGAGGTGAGGGAAGCCCTGGACGTGGATACGCCGGAAGGCAGACTGACGGTGCAGATAGGGGGTACCATCGACCGCATGGACAGCAAGGACGACACCCTGCGCATCGTGGACTACAAGACGGGAGGACAGCCCAAGACACCGGAAGACATCGGGCAACTGTTCACCCCGGCGGAAGGAAGGCCCAACTACATTTTCCAGACCTTCCTGTATGCGGCCATGATGTGCCGCAAGCAGCCGAAGAAGGTGGCCCCTGCCCTGCTCTACATCCACCGCGCGGCACAGGACACGTACTCACCCGTCATCGAGATGGGACCGGCCAGACAGCCCAAGCTGCCGGTGACCAACTTCGCCCTGTACGAGGACGAGTTCCGCGAACGGCTGCAGACGCTGCTGCAGGAGATATTCGACCCGAAGGTGCCCTTCAGCCAGACGGAACAGACGCGGACCTGCGAGTACTGCGACTTCAGGAGGCTGTGCGGGAGATAGGCATCAGTCGTCGTCGAAATCGTACCGGGCCTGGCCGGCCTTCTCCTCGCTGATTTCCCGGGTATCGGGAATCGTGAAGTCCTTGTCGGCAAAGAGGTCGGCCAGACCGGAAATCTGCTTGAGGCGCAGCACTTCGTCGCGGTCCATACCGATGTTCTTCATGATCCATTCGTCCGACATGTCGGCACGGTCGAGCTCGGCCACAATCTGGCACATCAGCTCGATGTTGTGCGTACCGCGGGCACGGTTGTGGCGGATGGTGGAAGCCATGCGGTTGGACAGGTCCTTGTCGATGACCACCACCGGCAGCAAGCCTTTCTCGCGCTCGTAAATCCGCTTGGATGTCTTCAGCACCTGATAGCGGTGGAAACCGTCGACTAGGATATAGACATCGCGCGAGGCATCGTAATAGCACACGCAAGGCATGGTGAAGCCGTCTTCCCAGATGGAAAGCTCCAACAGCTTCATCTCGGGCGGCGCGACGACATTGGGGTTGTAGCTGTTGGCCTCCACCTTCTCGACGGGGACGGCCTTTACCCGATATACGGGACTCATATAAGATTCGCTCATAACATCATGTTTTTAAATTCTTCCATTATCTTGTCCCTGCGGTGGATATCGTCCTTGGAAAGGGCGAAGCCCATGTACTTGCAGGCATGGTCGTTGCGCAAGATGCAGATGCACATGCGCTTATAGGTGGGTATTTCCTTGAATTCCGAGATATTGATATCGTCCAGATATTCCATCCGTACCGGATGTTTCTGAGTCTTGTAATTGCTCTTTTCCATCACCTGGATGGGAATGCCCAGGTCCTGCAGCTTCTGGATGGTGGCATTGCTCAGGCAGCCTCCCTTCTTCCGCCAGAATTCGATGCTGACGGTGAGCTTGTTCAGGTAGTTGCGGCGAGTGTGTTCGGGCAGTGTAGAAAGCAGAAAATACATGTACTCCTTCCACGTATAACCCTCGGGAAGTTTCAGTCTGTGCCCCATGCCCATGGCGCGTGTATTGCCATAGATGCCGGCAAACCCTACCCCATTGACCCGGCACACCATCTTACCCCACATGTTGGGATCGATGACCCGATAGAGCTTGAGGCTCTCCTGGGCTTCGCAGAGGAACGGGCTGGCCACACGCTGACGTTCGATGTTGACACCCGCCTTGTAATAGAGGTCATAGAGACGATTGTAATCGAAATGAAACTTACCGTTGGCCACCCAGATGTCGGTTGTCTTCCAGTCGAAAATGGGATAGGCGTTGTATTCGTCGTTACCGATCTTCGAGGTCCAGCGATACGTGTGATACATCTGAAACTTGCGCGCCAGATGGATGCTGCGCCAGCGGCTGAAACTCTCCTGCGTACGGATGCCTATCAGAAAACAGGAGCGGGTGGCCTTCTTGCGCTCGTGGAGCCAATGGGCAAAGTGCATCTGGAAATTATAGTCCCACATGTTTTCCTCAAAAAACGGAAAGTCCTCACGGTTGTAGCAACCCTCGGGCTTCGGACGAACCCACAGATCCTTCATACTCTCGTCCCACGGACGCCAGTAACGCTGATACATGGAGGTACAGGTAGACACCTTGAAAGGCACACAGACCCGATAAACATCCAGGATATCCTTGTTGGCCTCCAGAAGACGGTCCACATAGTCTATCGTCACCTGATATTGTACTTCATAATCGAGGTGGAAGACAGAAATTTTCCGGTCCAAATGATTCCTGCGCACATAATCCATGCACAGATTGAGCAGCAGTCCACTGTCCTTTCCGCCCGAAAACGACACGCATACATTGTCGAACTCTTTGAAAATAATGCGAAGGCGCTCCTGGGTCAATTCATATACATTCTTTTCTGATTTATCCATATCTACAAGCTGTTTTTTACCATCCTAACATACCGTGTCCAACGCCTGACTTCCTCGAAACCAGCCTCCGCAAAGACATCACGGTCTTCCAGAAAAACGACGGCAGCCAGCATCCGGCCCTCGGCCGCAGCGGCCCGGACTACACATTGCAACAAATCCTGCAACACAACCGGATTGTGATCCCTGACATAATAATTGTTAATCAACCATTCCTTTTTACGATGTTCTACCGGCAGGAAGCCGTTCACTCCATTTCCAGCGACAGACAAATACCAGCGAAAGTTCTCGGCCGTCCGAAACGGGAAATTATAATTCTGCTTCAGCACCTCAGCATTCATGACCAACGGTCCTACCCATGGATACAGTTCAGGAGCCAGCCCCTCCAACTCAATCAGTTTGTCCATGCAAAATCATTTTATTTTTTGAGGTCCAAAGATAACAAGAATATTTCTGATAATAAAATGACAAAGGGCATCTGTATCCATTTCTTCCTGACAAAAACATACTATTTTATTCCAAAAACGAACAGAAAGTCACCTCATATCTGCCTAATTTTGTATTAAAAAAACCGGATAGAATATACATTTTAGTCAATATAAAATTGTACCTGTGCACCACAAAAATATCCCAAAGTTCCCTAACTCAAAGTTTCCGGACCTCGAAGGATGAACATATTTGCTGAAACTGAAAACGAACAAACTATCAACAAAAAACATAACCATAGACATACTAACAAAAATCGTAAACATTATGATGCTAAAAATGAAAAGAAGAACGAACAAGGGACAGGTGATGTTGCTGGCGACCTTGTTGCTGGGAACGGCCACTTCGTGCTTCGATGACAGCTATGACCTGAAAAAGGACATTGACATGACCATCAACGTAGGAGGCGAAAACCTATCTTTCCCCGTAGGGAACACAGAAAAGGTGACACTGGACAAAATCATTGAAATAGAAGAAGGTGACGACCTGCAGACCGACAATACAGGTGCCTACCACCTGCTGAAAAGCGGTGAGATAGACGACGTGACCACCGACGTAAAGCCAGTGACGGTCCAGGCTACAAACACGGAGATTGACCCCATCGAGGTGGCCAACAAATCGGATTTTGACGCAGCCGGCAGCCTGGAGATCACCACAAACCGCTCACAGAAAAAGAACATTGAAACCCAAGCCGAGAACGTGGACGAAGCGGTCAAGGAAATCTATGAACTAACCCCCGACCGTACTCCCATCGACATCAACCTGACCAAAGGTGGAGAAATCGATCTGGCCCAACTGAATGCCAAAGTGACCATTACCTTCTCGCCGGTGCTGAAGGTGGAGGAAGCCGATGAAAACAACCAGGTGACTTTCAACATCACGGACGAAGACCTGAAGGACGGTGTCTATACCTACACCGTACACCTGACCCGCATCGCCTTCGGCGACGGACAGAAAGGCAACGGATTTGTCATCGGAACCGACCGCCGCGTAGACATCAACGAAGAAGTGAAAGTGGATGTTGATGCCAATATCAAAGTAAACGAAGTACTGGCCAACAGCTCACTGACACTGACTCCGACCATCCACATCGGTGAAATGGAAGTAACCGAAGTGACCGGTATCATCGAACCGACACTGGACGAAAGTACTTCGACCGTGGAACTGACCAACCTGCCGGACTTCCTGGAGAACGACGACACGAAGCTGGACATTGCCAATCCGATATTCACCTTCCATGCCACCAACCCGCTGAATACGGCTGTCGAAATCATCGGTATCCTCTCCGGAAACAAGAACGGACAGCCGATCAACGGATCGGAAGTGAAGATCGGCGGCGAAGACACCGACCCCATCATCTTGCAGCCGGGTGACAACACCATTACGCTGTCGCGCCTGGGCAACGGCGGACCGGAAGGAGCCGTAAACATCCAGGTGAGCGACATCAACAACCTGATACAGACCATCCCCGACGTGGTGAACGTCACCATCCAGCCGGCCGTGAGCTGCACAGACTACTTCAGCGTGGAACTGAACAAAACGTATACTGTGGACTGCAGCTACGACATAGACATCCCGCTGGCCTTCGGAAGCAACCTGAACATTGTATATGAGGAAACCATCGACGACCTGGGAAGCGATCTGGAAGACGTAGACTTCAGCAAAGCCATACTGAGTGCCTCGATAGACAACACCATTCCACTGGCCTTGGAACTGCCCGACGAAAACGTGGAAATACTGGATGAATACGGACAGAAGATTGAAGGCATCAAGGTCACCGTAGAAGGCGGAATCAAAGCCGGAAACGGAACGGAAGAGGCCGTAAACAGCCAACTGAACATCCAACTGGAAACAACCGAAAAGGGTACGCTGAACAAACTGGACGCCATCAAACTGAAAATTGTGGCCGCATCGGGCGAAACAACCGGCGTACAGCTGTATGAAACCCAATGGCTGCAACTGAAGGACATCAAACTGAAAGTGCCCAAAGGCGTGACGATAGACCTGAACTAAGTTTCCACATTTCATTAACCACATTAAAATAAACGTTTTCAAAATGAAAATACGTACACTACATCACATACTGACGGCAACCCTCGCACTGGTTGCCACCAGCGGCGTCATGGCGCAGACACAGAGTTCGCGCTCGGCCTACTTCCTGGAAGGGAGCACTTACCGCCACGAACTGAACCCAGCCTTCATAGGCGAAAGAGGATACTTCAGCTTCCCGGCATTGGGTAACCTGAACTTCGGCGTACAGTCGACTGCCGGCATCGGAAGTTTCCTCTACAAACTACCCAACGGAAACCTGACCACCTTCATGCACGAATCTGTATCGGGACAGGAATTCGTAAACGGACTGCCCAACCGCTTCAAACTGGGAACGGACCTGAATGAAAACATCTTCTCCCTGGGATTCCATGCATGGGGAGGATTCAACACACTGGGGATCTCCATCAAATCGGCCACACGGGTAAACCTGCCCTCCGAACTGTTCAAGTTCATGAAACTGGGAGTGGCCAGCGAAACAGGCAGCCAATACAACATAGACGGAGTGAACATGCTGAGCACAAACTATGCGGAAATCGCCTTCGGACATGCACGCACCATCAACAACAACCTGACTGTGGGCGCCAAGGTAAAGGCACTGGTCGGTCTGGCCAAAGCCAACCTGCGCATCGACCAACTGACCGTCACCGCCTCACAGGATGCATGGACCATCACTCCGCAGGGAGCCGAGATGTATGTATCCGGCAAGGGACTCATCGTCCCGACCAAAGGAGAAACAGGCAACTACCAAAAGGATGACTACGTGCTGGACGACTATGGCAACCGGACCAATGAACTGAAATCGGGTACCAAAGACCAGATTGACTACGACGGCATCGACTTCGATGACAAGAACATCGGCCCTACAGGCTTCGGTCTGGCCGTTGACCTGGGTGCCGTCTACAAACTGAACGACTGGCAATTCTCGGCAGCCGTACTCGACCTGGGATTCATCGGATGGAAAAATACCGTCAAGGGTGTGATGAACAACAGTTTTGAGTTCAGCGGTTTCGAGGACATCGCCGTCAAAGATACAGAAGGTAACAAGAACTCCATTGACAACCAAGCCGACCGATTGGTAGACGACCTGAAGGATATGGCCAAATTTACCAAGGAAGGTGACGGCATGAAGCACACCACTGCGCTGGCCGCTACCCTGAACTTCGGTGCCCAATATACCCTGCCGGCATACGACCGCCTGAACTTCGGTCTCCTCTCCACCACCCGTCTGCAAGGCAAACACACGTGGACGGAAGCACGTCTGTCGGCCAACATAGCTCCCCTGTCGGGCTTCGAAGCCTCGGTGAACTATGCGCTGTCGAACTTCGGCTCAGCAGCCGGACTGATGCTCAACTTCCATCCGCGCGGCTTCAACTTCTTCGTGGCAGCCGACATGCCCCTGGGCAAGCTGGAACCGGCCTATTGCGCACCGATCGGACGTGCAGCACTCAACGTCAACCTGGGTATCAACTTTACCTTCGGCGACAAGCACAAACGCCTGTATAAGGTGACCAACGTACAGCACCTGTAAACCATTCCCGAATTATACAACCAAAACATGAAGTTTATGAAAAAGATATATACTCTGATGCTCGCCCTACTGCCTCTGGCTGCTATGGCGGACGAGGTGAAAGTGACAACACCGTCACTCACCCTGAAAAATGACACCCTGACTATCAGCTTCCAGATGGACGTGGCCGATGTACAGGTGAACAGCACGCAGGCATACGCCTTCACACCCGTACTGAGCAAACAATGGCGTCTCTATGCACTGCCGCCAGTCGTGGTAAGCGGAAAGAAGAATTTCAAGATGCGTAAGGAGGACCGGAAGATTGCCCGCAACGGTGAATACAAGGCTCCCTACACAGTCATCTACGGCCGGTCAGACGACCGGCAAGACGTCGTGGACTATACTCTTCAAATTCCCTTCCAACAGTGGATGGCTACAAACATGGATATGATTATCCTGCAGGAAGGAGAAGAATCGTGCACCATCGACCTGCCCGAAATCCAGCAGATTGAGGAGAAACCGGCTGAAAAGCCCAAACCCCAACTGCCACAGCCGGGAGCATTCTGCGAACCTTGCGTCAGCATGGTATCCTTCATCCCCTTCAACGAACGGACTGCCAAGAACCGCTCCATGCAGAAGACGCTGTACATCGAATATCCGGTAGGTGGAACCACCTTCAAGCCCGACTACAAGAACAACGCCCAGGAAATGCAGAAGATGCAGAACGAACTGGCTCCGCTCACCAAGGATCCGCTGGTCATCTTCAAGGCTGTACGCATCTGTGGATATGCTTCACCGGACGGTTCCGTGAAGACCAACGAACGCATGGCCTCGACCCGCGCCGCTTCGTTCGCCGAGCAACTGAAGGAACGCAACCAATTTGCCGACAGCCTGATTCAGGTACAGTCGGGAGGAGAAGACTGGGACGAACTAATCCGCCTGCTCAACGAAAAGAAACCGGCTTTTGCAGCCAAGGCTCTGGAAACCATTGCAAAGTATGACAACCTGGACGTTCGGGAAGCCCGCCTGAAAACGGCCCTGGGAGCTTCGTACAGCACGCTGGTAAAGGAATACTATCCCAGCCTGAGACGCCTCGGCATCACTGTGGACTATGAAATCCGTGAAGTGACTCCCGAAGAGGCTGCGCAGCTGATCAAGACCCGTCCAGACGCACTCAACCTGCGAGAGATACTCAGCGCAGCCAAGCTCTACAAGCCCGGCAGTCCTGAATACAGAGAAATCTATGAAACAGCCGTTACACGCTATCCCGACAATCCGGTAGCCAACATCAACGCTGCTGCCGCACAAATCATCTATGGTGACTTTGAACGGGCCGCACGCTACCTGAACCGCGTAAAGGACAATGCCCGTGCCTGGAACAACCTAGGTGTACTGGCCTGGCTGCAGGACAACACGGAAGTAGCCAAAGTATGGTTCAACAAAGCCATGCAGACTGAACCGGAAAAGGCCAAAGCCAATCTGGAAATGATGGAGCAATATTAATTCATCCATAAATTGAATCAAAAAGAGGGGTGTACCGTTGTATCGGTACACCCCTCTTACTTTATCCAGACAGAGCTGATTGTTCCCTATCAGTCGGCCACAGTCACCATCCGACGGGCATACAGCCATACAACCACATAGGCTGCCAACGGGACGGAAAAAGACAGGACCATCGAAGAATGATCGGCCACAAGCCCCATGAGCAGCGGACCTACCACACCACCTACCGGAGACATCATCAGGAAAGAGGAAGCACGCTTGGTGTGACTGCCCAAGCCCCGTAACGAAAGGGCGAAGATTGTGGGAAACATGATGGCCTCGAACGCATAGCCGCACAGCAAGGCAACCAGAGAGACATAACCCACATCGAGTAAAACAACCGCCGTCGTAATGACCGTACCGGTGGCACAGACGAACAGCATCTTCTCGGCCCGAACACGCCGCATGATCCAACTGCCGGCAAAACGTCCCAGCATGAAAAGCGTCAGTCCGCCGAACGACAACACGAAGGAAGCGTCACGCGCATTCATCCACCCTTGCTCCACCACGTAGTTGATGAAAAAGCTGTTGATGGAAATCTCACCGATTTCGTAGGCGAACAAAGCAACCAGACCAAAAACAAAAAGAGGATGCTTCCACAGGCCGACCTTATGTCCCTCGGCATCGACTTCATCGACATGCTCTATCTCGGGCAACTTGACGCGGGAAAAGACAATGGCCACCAGCAGCACCACGATGCCCATACAGGCGTAAGGCAATGCGACATTGCCCGAACCGCTGCTGCCGTCGTCGGAAAACAGCAGCAACCCCGTCAGAATGGGAGCGCAGATGCACCCCAGGCCGTTGAAAGACTGGGCAAAGTTCAGACGACTGGCAGCCGTCTCACGCGGCCCCAGCTCCGTGGCATAGGGATTGGCGGCCGTTTCCAGAAACGTCAGTCCGCAACCGATGACAAACAAGGCAAAGAGGAACATGCGGTAGGACATCCATTCCTGCCCGGGAATGAAGAGCAGCGAACCGATGCCGTAGAGCACCAGCCCGAACACCACTCCCCGACGATAGCCGAAACGGTTGATGAACAGTCCGGCCGGAATGGCCATGACAAAATAGCCCATGTACATCATGGCCTGTATCAAGGCCGACACCGACCGGTTGATGTGCAGGAGTTCCTGAAAATGTTTGTTCAGTACATCCAGTATGGCATGGGCAAAGCCCCACAGAAAAAACAACGAGATTATCAGTACGAAAGGCACCAGATATTGTTCCCCCACCAGGGTGGCCCTTCCTGTCATTTTTGTATGATTCATTGATATATGGTTTTCTTGATCCGTTCCTCTTATTTGCTTATTATATTTTCTATCTCGACCAATTCTTCCTCACTGAAGTCCGTACAACACAAGGCTGCCAGGTTGTCGTCCAACTGTGCGACGGAGCTGACACCAACGATGACCGACGTTACCAGACGGTCCTTCAGCAGCCAGGCCAGTGCCATCTCGGCCAATGTCTGTCCGCGGCGACGGGCCACTTCGTTCAAGGCCCTCACCCGTCCCATCACCTCGCCGGTCAACGCCTCGGCCTTGAGAAAACCGCCGCGTGCCACACGTGAATCCGCAGGAATTCCGTCCAGATAACGCCCGGACAACAGCCCCTGGGCCAACGGAGAGAAAGCGATGAAACCGGTACCGTTGGCCTCGGCCTGTTGCAACAGGCCCTTTTCCTCGACAGAACGGTCCAGTAAATTGTACCGGCCCTGATAAAGCAGACAGGAGACATCATGAGCCTTCAGGTAATCGTAGGCCTGCTGTGCCACCTCGGGAGGATATTTGGATATGCCCACATAGAGAGCCTTGCCCTGGCGGACCACATCAACCAAAGCCTGCATGGTCTCTTCGAGTGGTGTTTCGGGATCGTACCGATGGGAATAGAAAATATCCACATACTCCAGATGCATGCGTCGCAGGCTCTGGTCCAGACTGGCCATCAGTGACTTGCGGGAGCCCCACGTTCCGTACGGACCGGGCCACATGTCGTGTCCGGCCTTGGTCGAGATGAACAGCTCGTCGCGATAGGGAGCAAAGGAATGTTTCATGATCTGCCCAAAGGTTTCTTCCGCACTGCCGGCCGAAGGACCGTAATTGTTGGCCAAATCAAAGTGGGTGATGCCGCAATCGAACGCATGATGCAGCTTGCGGCGGCTTTCGGCCAACGTGTCCACATCACCGAAATTATGCCACAATCCCAATGAAATTTCGGGCAGCAAAATGCCGCTACGTCCTGCCCTCCGATATTTCATTCCTGCCTCGTAGCGACCGGAGGCAGCTTGATAGACTTCTTCCATTTACACTTCATTGTCTTGCAATCCGGGATACGCACCATCCGTTTCATGAATACAGCTGTGCCCCAGCTCTGCATTTTAACGGGTGCAAAGGTAATGATAAGCATCCACAAATAAAATACCACCAGCCATTTGCAAAGATATTTATCAGCCCCCTTAGGCTTATTTCACCATTATTTTTCAGTCTGTCGATAATCGGCCACCAGCTCCAGCAATTCCTCTCCATACTTTTCCACAGCCTTTTTCCCCACGTAGGGAATGGTGAGCAGAAAGTCCGGCGAATCGGGCAGCAGGTTGGCAATGCCCAACAAGGCTTTCTGCTGAAGAACGGTATAGGCCGGCAATCCCAGCTCGGCAGCCTTGGCGGCACGCCAGGAACGCAACGCTTCAAAGAGTTCGGGATGGAGAATATCCTGAGGAATTTCAGCCTTCTTTTCCTTCACGGATTTCTTCCGCGCAGTCTTGGATGTTTCGGAAAGTTCGATGGTCAGACGGTTCTTGCAGGTCAGGTAATCGGCCACGACAAAGTCATGGCCTTCCGTCCATGTCAGGAGGCCGTCCTTCAGACGCAGCTCCATGAGCAACTCGGCAGCGGCCTCGTCCAGACGTTTCTTGAGTGTCTTGTTGTCGGTCGTCACCGGATGGTCTTCGAGCAGCGAAAGCAATGCGGTAACCGGCTTGTGCTGATAGACGGCCGCTGCATGAAAACGCTGTTGCAGATAGGCATCGTGGGCATAGTCGGCACTGGCCGCTATTAGCCGATGGCATTGGGATACGAACTTCTGCCCCACTTCACCCAGTTCCTTGACCGGACCTTCGGCCTGCGTCTTCAACGCACTGAGCAACTGCGGATAGAGGCGGTACAAGTGTTCGTCCACCAGACGGAGATAGACATGGAAGAAACGAACCAGGCGGGAGAAGCCGAAAAGGCCCGACACCTGATCTTCAAAATACGCCTGCTCCAGGGTGGATATACGGGCGGCATTGGGAATCTGTTCGGGTATGTGGCGTACAAAGTCGGTCACTACGGTATCGGAAATGACCGATGACGGCCGGACCGGCTCGCTCAACACCAACCCCTCCAGACTGCGACAACGGCTGAGGGCCACATAAGCCTGGCCGGGTGCAAAGGCCTGGCCGACATCGATGATGGCTTTGTCGAACGTCAGTCCCTGGCTCTTATGAATGGTAATGGCCCACGCCAGACGCAAAGGAAATTGTTGGAAGGTGCCCAACAGAGTTTCCGTAATTTCTTTGGTTTCAGGGTCCAGCGAATACTTGCAGTTGGTCCACTCTTCACGGTCGAGGGCTATCAGCTGTCCGTCTTCGGTTTCTACCTCCAACGGTCCTTCGTCGGAGAGCGACACGATTCGTCCCAGCATACCGTTATAATACCGGTGCTGCCCGGAAAGGTCGTTCTTGACAAACATCACCTGGGCGCCGACTTTCAGCACCAGCTCCTCTTCCGTAGGATACATGTAAGCAGGGAAATCATCCGTTATCACGGCACGAAATGCCCGTTCGGCTCCAGGGAGTTGCTTCAAGCGGGAAGCATTCAGGTCGTTGGCCTTCTGATTATGAGTTGTCAGATAGATATAGCCACGCGGCTGGCGGGAAGCAAAATCGGGCAGGCAACGGCGGTTGAGACGATCCAGTACCGAAGCATCCACCCGATTGTCGCGAATGCAGTTCAGCAGATCGAGAAACTCGGCATTGTTCTGGCGATAGACCTTGGTCAGCTCCACCGTCACATAACCGGCCTGCTCCAGCGCATGACTGCCGAAGAAATAAAAGTGAGGATAATAGGGCGCAAGCAGTTGCTGGTCCTGCTCCTTGACGACAGGCGACAGCTGCTGCAAGTCGCCTATCAGGAGCAACTGCACTCCGCCGAAAGGCTTGTGACGGTCACGATACCGGCGCAGCACGTCGTCGACAGCATCGAGCAAATCAGCCCGAACCATACTGATTTCGTCAATGACCAGCAGGTCGATACTACGCATGATGTTGACTTTCTCCTTGCTGAAGCGATACTGGTATCGGGCCTCTCTTCCGAAATGGGACTCGGGGACGAAGGGCGCGAAAGGCAACTGGAAAAAGGAATGGATGGTGACGCCTCCCGCATTCATGGCCGCCACACCGGTAGGAGCCAGCACAATCATACGCTTGGTAGACCGCTCACGGAGACTGCGTAGAAAAGTCGTCTTTCCACTACCGGCCTTGCCGGTCAGAAACAGATTGACGCCCGTATACTCCGCCAGCTTCCAGGCCAGTTCCAGTTCGGGATTAGATTCTATCGAAACCTCAGACGCCTGAGGAGCCATTCCGGTATCCAGTTTGTTCGCATCCATATCCATACATTTATATCATGCATTACCTGTACATATGAAAAAACGGCACAGAGAACAGGGATTTGTCTTGTGGGAAAAAAGAACCTCCACAACCATCCGCATTCTCTGTGCCAGAAAATATCTACCGAAAGCTGCGTTTATTTCTTCCGGTTATAGTTGTCCAGTCCGGTCTGGAGGAAGTCGATGTAGAGATCGATGTCCTCGTCGTAGGAATAGGACTTGTTGAGGGGCTTGCCTTCGTTGTCGATAAGGACGTAGAAGGGCTGGGCGTTGGCACCGAACTTGACGCGCTGCAGGTAGCTCCACTTGTCGCCTACGGTGCGGAGGGTACGCTCCTTGCCGTTTTCCATGACCTTGATGGGTTCAGGCAGGCGGGTCTTGTTGTCCACATAAAGCGTGATGAGCACGTAGTCGTTGTTGATGAGGTCGGCCACCTGCGTATCCGTCCAGACGGAGAGCTCCATCTTGCGGCAGTTGACGCAACCATAGCCGGTGAAGTCCAGCATCACGGGCTTGCCGTGCTCGCGGGCATACTTCATACCGGCATCGTAGTCGTCGAACTGGGCATGCACCTCGTTGTTGTAAAGGTTGAAGTCCTGCGTCTGCATGGGCGGAGCAAAGGCACTGACCGCCTTCAGCGGAGCGCCCCACAGGCCGGGAACCATGTAGACGGCAAAAGCCAGCGAAGCCAGCGCCAGGAAGAAACGGGGCACGCTGACCTTGGTATTGTCGTCGTCGTGGGGAAACTTGATCTTGCCCAGCAGGTAGAAGCCCAGCAGGGCGAAGAGCACAATCCAAAGGGCGAGGAAGGTCTCACGGTCGAGGATGCGCCAGCCGTAGGCCAGGTCGGCCACGGAGAGGAACTTCAGCGCGAATGCGAGTTCGAGGAAGCCCAGCGTCACCTTGATGACGTTCATCCACCCGCCCGACTTAGGCATGGACTTGAGCCACGAGGGGAAGAGGGCGAAAAGCGTGAAAGGCAGGGCCAGGGCGATGGCAAAGCCCAGCATACCGATGGCCGGAGCCACCACATTGCCCGTAGTGGATACCTGTACCAGCAGGAAGCCGATGATGGGACCCGTACAAGAGAAGGATACCAGCGACAGGGTGAAGGCCATGAGGAAGATGCTCAGCAGGCCCGTAGTAGCCTCGGCCTTGCTGTCGACGGCATTGCTCCAACGGGAAGGCAGGGTAATCTCGAACGCACCGAAGAACGACGCGGCAAACACCACCAGCATGAGGCAGAAGAAGATGTTGAAGATGGCGTTGGTGGAAAGGGCGTTGAGCGCATTGGCTCCGAAGATGGCGGTAATGGCCACACCCAGCGCTACGTAGATGACCACGATGGAGGCACCGTAGGTCCAGGCATCGCGGACGCCTTTCTTCTTGTCCTTGCTGCGCTTCAGGAAGAAGCTGACGGTCATGGGGATGATGGGCCACACGCAGGGAGTGAACAGGGCCAGCAGACCGCCCACAAAACCGGTGATGAAAATGTAGAGCCAGGACATGTCTTCCTGTGAAACAGGCTCGCCCAGGGCACTCAGCTCGTCGATGACGGGGCTCCACCAGCCGTTGTCGGATACCTGGATGGAGGTGGGACCGTCGGCACCGCCGATGACGCCAATTGTGGCAGCAGCTGTAGCCGTATCGACGGGCGTTACGGACGAAGCAGCGGCATCACCGGCCGGAGTGGCGGCAGCAGCACCATCGGCCTTACCGGAGAAGCTGAACTCCACCTGCGTAGGCGGCAGACAGTTCTCGTCGTTGCAGGCACCATACTCCAGATAGCCCGTAACCTGGTAGTCGCCACCGGTAAGGCGGAGCTTCTGAACAAACTGGGCCGTATGCTCGAAGTAGCGCACATTCATCTCGAAGAGCTTGTCGAACGACGACACTTCCTTGCCCACGGGACGGAGCTTGCCCGAAAGCTCTGCCCCGACCAGTTTGTCGGTATTGAACGTGGCCGAAATGGGACCTCCGTCGCCCAGGTCGGTAGAATAGACATGCCAGCCGGGATCGATGGTGGCGGTAAACACGACTTCCACCTCGGTGGCGGAAACATTTTTCCACTCAGTCTTGAACTTCACCGGCTCCTGAATCTGGGCATGCACGGCGAAAGCCAGAAAAGAGATAATCAGAGAAAACCAAATTTTCTTCATTAGTTGAAAACGATATTAGTTCAAGTTAGCAAGTCATTATAATTCATAATCGACGCAGGCACGGCTCTCGCGAACCTCAGCCAGCAGCTTTCCGGCGGCCACGTGGTCGGGATGAACGGCATAGCGACGGACGTCGTCGAGGCTGTCGAACTCGCTGTAGAGGGCGATGCTCCACGTCTCGGCAGGATTGATGTTCAGCCCCACTTCTATGCTACGGATAAAAGGTATCTTGGCCGGAAGTGCCTCAATGGCAGCCTTGAAGGCGTTCATAGCGGCCAGGCGTACTTCGGCCGGAGCCTCGTCTTTCAACTTAAACAATACAATGTGTTTGACCATAACTTTGTCATTTTAATGATTTATACTATATTTGCTGCCAGATGCGCAGTCCTATTATGTGATTGCAAAAGTACTCGTTTTGTTTCAAAAATACATGTAAACGGATGTTAATTATAGGAATCGCAGGCGGTACAGGGTCGGGAAAGACCACCGTCGTCAAGAAAATCATCGAAAGCCTGCCTGCAGGCGAAGTCGTATTGCTGCCCCAGGACTCGTACTACAAGGACAGCAGCCACGTGCCGGTGGAAGAACGGCAGAACATCAACTTCGACCACCCCGACGCCTTCGAATGGAGCCTCCTGTCCAAACACGTGGCCATGCTGCGCGAGGGCAAGAGCATCGAACAGCCTACCTACTCGTACCTGACCTGCACGCGCCAGCCGGAAACCATCCACATCGAACCGCGGGACGTGATCATCATCGAAGGCATCCTGGCCCTGTGTGACGAAGAACTGCGCAGCATGATGGACCTGAAGGTGTTTGTAGACGCCGACCCGGACGAACGACTGATACGCGTCATCCAGCGCGACGTAGTGGAGCGTGGACGTACGGCCGAAGCAGTGATGGAACGGTATACGCGCATCTTAAAGCCCATGCACCAGCAATTCATCGAACCGTGCAAGCGCTATGCCGACCTCATCGTGCCCGAAGGCGGGAACAACCAGGTGGCCATCGACATCCTGACGATGTATATCAAGAAGCATATTCATGATAATGGATAATAAATGAATAATGGTTAATGGTTAATGGTAAATGGGGAAGGGCGGACTGACATATATGCTGGCGACGATGCTGCTGTGCCTGCTGGTCACTGCGGGCTGCCGCGGTAACCGCACGGACAGCAGAGAAGAACGTGTGCACGACCTGCAGCAGATCAAGGACAGCGGCGAACTGGTGGTGCTCACCCTCTACAGTTCAACGTCGTACTTCAACTACCGCGGACAGGACATGGGTTTCCAGTACGAACTGGGCGAACAGTTTGCCAAAAGCCTGGGTGTAAAGTTGAAGGTGAAAGTAGCCCGAAACGTCAAGGACCTCATCCGCAAGCTGGAGGCCGGCGAAGGCGACCTGATAGCCTATACCCTGCCCGTCACCAAGGAATGGAAAGACAGCCTGCTGTACTGCGGCGAAGACGTCATCACCCACCAGGTAGTGGTCCAACGCAAAAATGGACGCCACAAACCTCTCAAAGATGTCACCGAACTGATTGGCAAGGATATCTATGTCAATCCGGGAAAATACTACGAACGGCTGGTCAACCTGGACAAGGAGCTGGGAGGAGGCATCCGCATCCACCTCGTCCGGAGCGACAGCATCAGTGCCGAGGACCTTATCACACAGGTGGCACAAGGCAAAATATCTTATACGGTGGCCGACAATGACATCGCACGCCTGAACCGCACCTACTACCCCAACCTGGATATCAACTTGAAAATCAGCTTCGACCAGCGTTCATCATGGGCTGTCCGCAAGGATTGTCCCCAACTGGCACGTGCCGCCAGCGAGTGGCACAAAGCCAACCTGACCTCTCCTGACTATAAAGCCAGTACCAAGCGTTATTTCGAAATCAGCAAAGCTACCCCCCACACCCCTATTCTATCACTGCGCGAGGGGAAAATCTCTCATTACGACGCCCTGTTCAAGAAGTACGCGAAAGAAATCGGATGGGACTGGCGGCTGCTGGCTTCACTGGCCTATACGGAGTCCAACTTCGACACCACCGCCGTGTCGTGGGCCGGCGCACGCGGCCTGATGCAGCTGATGCCGTCTACCGCCCGTGCGATGGGACTGCCCGACGGGAAGGAACAGAACGCGGAAGAAAGTATCAAGGCGGCCGTGAAATACATCGGCATGACAGCCCAAAGTTTCAGTGAACTCCCGAAGGAAGAACAGGTGAACTTCGTCCTGGCGTCCTACAACTCGGGCATCGGACACGTACAGGACGCCATGGCTCTGGCAGAAAAGTATGGCAAGGACCCGCATGTGTGGAAAGACAATGTAGAGAAATACATCGTGCTGAAAGCCAACGAAGAGTACTTCACCGACCCTGTCTGCAAGAATGGTTACTTCCGCGGCACGGAGACCTACAACTTCGTGCGCGAGATTACCGGACGCTACGAACAGTACAAGAAGAAAATCAAGGGATAAAAGATTTTCTCTTTCATTAGACAGGAATGGCATGGATTACAAAAGCAATCCAGCCATCATATATCTGTTAGGATTTGCACTTTAAAAATTCTGTCATCAGCCTCCGAACAAGTCGAGACGGTTTCGGCGCGCTTCATCGAGGGAAACCGGCTTTTCCTGAGGACGGGCGGCACTGCGTGCCACTTGTGACCGGTGTTCCTCGTCCAGCTCGCGGACAAAAGACTCCTTCTGGCGGGGATTCATCAGGCGGGCAGCCACAGCGGCATTCTGCGAAGCATCCTTCAGGTAGACCACCGGCGCATGGTACACAGGAACAATCTTCAAGGCCGTATGCAGGGCCGAAGTCGTAGCACCGCCTATCAGCAGAGGGATGTCCAATCCCGCCTTCTCCAATTCTGAAGCCACATGCACCATCTCGTCCAGCGAGGGGGTAATGAGGCCGCTCAGCCCAATCATGTCAACCTTCTCGGCGATGGCACGCTGCACGATGGTTTCGGCAGGCACCATCACGCCCAAATCGATCACCTCATAGCCGTTGCAGGCCATCACGACAGAAACAATGTTCTTGCCGATGTCGTGCACGTCGCCCTTCACCGTGGCCAGCAGTACACGCCCTGCCGAAGCCATACCCTCCGGCTTCTCGGCCTCAATGGCCGGTTGCAGGATGGCTACGGCCTTCTTCATGGTGCGGGCCGTCTTCACCACCTGGGGAAGGAACATCTTGCCGGCTCCGAAGAGGTCGCCCACATGGTTCATGCCCGCCATCAGCGGACCTTCGATGATGTCCACCGCCTTCGGATACTTTGCCAACGCCTCTGCCAGATCCTCTTCCAGGTAGTCGGCAATGCCTTTGGTCAAGGCATAGGTGAGGCGCTCTTCCAGCGTACCGTCCCGCCAGGCCAGATGGGCGGAAACGGAAGCTGCACCACCGGCAGCCTTCTCGGCCTCCTTCTCAGCCTTCAGGCGTTCGGCCATCTCGATCAGCCGTTCGGCTGCGTCAGGACGACGGTTGAGCACCACGTCTTCGATGCGCTCCAGTACATCGGCAGGCAGGTCTGTATAGAGCACAGACGAGGCGGGATTGACAATACCCATGTCCATCCCCTCACGGATGGCGTGATAGAGGAAGACAGCGTGCATGGCCTCGCGGATATAGTTGTTGCCTCGGAAAGAGAACGACAGGTTGCTGACACCCCCGCTGACATGAGCACCGGGCAGGTTGCGGCGTATCCAGCCGGTGGCACGGATGAAGTCGACCGCATAGTTGTTGTGCTCCTCCATACCGGTGGCCACCGCCAGCACATTGGGGTCGAAGATGATGTCCGAAGGACGGAAACCCACCTCGTCGACCAACAGGCGATAGGCCCGCTGGCAGACAGCGATGCGGCGTTCGTAGGTATCGGCCTGTCCCTGCTCGTCGAAAGCCATCACCACCACGGCAGCGCCCAGGCGACGGATGAGGCGGGCATGCTCCAGGAAAAGGGCCTCCCCCTCCTTCAGCGAAATGGAGTTGACAATGGCCTTGCCCTGCACGCACTTCAGTCCGGCCACGATGACGTCCCATTTCGAGGAATCAATCATCACCGGCACACGGGCAATCTCGGGTTCGGAAGCGATCAGGTTGAGGAAGGTCGTCATCTCCTGGCGGGCATCGAGCAGACCGTCGTCCATGTTGATATCAATCACCTGCGCCCCGTCTTCCACCTGACGGCGGGCAATGCCGAGAGCCTCCTCGTAATTCTTTTCATTGATCAGCCGCAGGAACTTGCGCGAGCCGGCCACGTTGCAGCGTTCGCCCACGTTGATAAAGTTGTTCTCGGGCTTCACCTCCAGCAGTTCGAGGCCGGAGAGCCAAAGGTGTTCCGACGGAGCTACTGGAACGTGGGGAGCCACGCCTTCCACTAGGGCCGGAAAGCGGGCAATGTATTCTTCGGTCGTACCGCAACAGCCGCCGATGATGTTCACCAGCCCTTCGCTCACATACTCACCCACCTCACGGGCCATCTCGTCGGGTGTCTGGTCGTACTGGCCCAGGCTGTTGGGCAGGCCGGCATTGGGATAGGCGCTGATGTAATAAGGGGCACGGGCAGCCAGCTGCTCCAGGAAGGGTTTCAGCTGGCGGGCACCGAACGAACAGTTCAGGCCCACCGAGAAAATGTCGGCATGCTGAACCGAAGCCAGGAAAGCATCCAGCGTCTGGCCGGACAGGGTACGGCCGGCCGTATCGGAAACGGTGACGGAGAGCATCAGCGGCACGCGGCGGCCCGTATCGTCCATCGCCTGCCCGGCCGCATAGAGGGCGGCTTTGGCATTGAGCGTGTCGAAGATGGTCTCGATGAGCAGCGCATCGACCCCACCCTCCAGCAGGGCTGCCATCTGCTCACGGTAGGCATCGGCCAGGTCGTCGAAGGTCAGGGCACGGTAAGCGGGATTGCTCACGTCGGGGCTCATGGAGCAGGTCTTGTTGGTAGGACCTACGGAACCGGCCACGAAGCGGGGCTTTTCGGCTGTCGAGAAGGCATCGGCTGCCTCACGGGCCAGACGGGCAGCGGCCAGGTTGACATCGCGCACGCAATGCTCCACATGGTAGTCGGCCTGGCTGACGCGCGTGGCGTTGAACGAATTGGTTTCGATGATGTCGGCACCGGCAGCCAGATACTTGCGGTGGATGTCCGACACGATGTCGGGACGGGTGAGGCACAACAGGTCGTTGTCGCCCTTCAGCTGTCCGGGTATATCTTGGAAAATCTCGCCGCGAAAATCGGCTTCTGTCAAGTTGTATTGCTGTATCATGGTGCCCATCGCACCGTCCAGGATCAGGATGCGCCGGCGCACCAGCTCTTGCAAGGTCATTGTATTTGAGTTTTTGAGGTTGTAAGTTTTAACTCTTGAGCACTATCGCTTGAACATGCGTGCCATGTCACGCTTGTCGGCTTTCTCCTTCAGCGCTTCGCGTTTGTCGTATTGCTTCTTGCCTTTGGCCAGGGCCACCACCAGCTTGGCCAGCCCCTTTTCGTTGATGAAGAGGCAGACGGGAACAATGGTGAAACCCGGGTCCTTGGAGGTGCGCTCCAGCTTCTCCAGCTCCTTGCGGGTGAGGAGCAGCTTGCGTTCGCGGCGGGCGCTGTGGTTGTTGTACGAGCCATAGAAGTACTCGGCCACGTACATGTTCTTCACCCAGAGTTCGCCACCCGAGAAATAACAGAAAGTGTCCACCAGGCTGGCCTTGCCGAGGCGGATGGACTTGATTTCCGTCCCCGTCAGCACGATGCCGGCCGTATAGGTGTCTATCAGTTCGTAATCGAACGTTGCACGCTTGTTCTTGATGTTTACAGAAGCCTGTTTCATCTTTGCGTATTTTTGAGTTGATGACTTTTTTTTAAGTTCTTGAGTTCGGTTGCCTGCCGTCAGTTCAGCACCACCGTGAGTTCATTGAAAATCCACTCGATTACCATCGGGCACACAATGAGCACGACGGATGTCATCAGGGTGAAGCGCAGGCGGTTGGCATCGGTCACCCGCAGCAGGCGGGTACAGCCCTCCCACACGATGTAGACGGTGTAGAACTGCAGCAGGATGGCGATGATCTGGAAATCGGGCAGGATGCCCAAAACAATGCGCAGCAGGAAGACCACCACCAGCGCATAGCCGGCAAACTGCTGCACCAGCGGGAGCTGGTCGGGCATCCTCATCCAGCGCACCCCCATCACGTTGATCAGATAGGCCGCCAGGAAGTATCCGCCGAACAGGGCCACCGCCACGGCACAGCACCGCGTCATGGCGTACTGAAAACTCTGCGGGCCGCCCCACCCCATCGTCAGCAACGAGCCGATGAAGACCGACAACCCGCATAAACCAATCATAGGATAGACAAAAGCCGTGAAGACTTTCCGCCTATCCTCTTCCAAACGAATTTCCTCCCAGGCTTGCGCCGGGGAGGAAATCAGTCGCAGGGTGATATGTATCAGTTCTTTATAGTCCAACGCTTAGTTCGCCTTATAATTAATGGTATAATCCGTCCGTGAAGAAGGCATGGCGCCCATAGAGCTGATGTCCTCATACAAGGAGATCTTAACGGTAGAAGGCTGATGGCCGGTTATACGCTCGAAATCGGCCAGGGCATTGCTCACCTTGAAGCAGTACCAGTTCTGATACATGGCGCCTGTTCCCTCGTCACCGCCGTTGGAATGGCAGAGGTAGAAACGAAGCTCAGTGGAACCGGCTGTGATCTCATCGTAGGCATACGCCAGGCGGATATTGTGCTTCTTGAACTCTTCTTGTCCGTTGGTCAGGAACCACTGAAGATACGTATAGATCATGCTTTCATCGTAAAAGTCGAATCTTACATAATTGTTGTCGTTCCCCATCATCTGAGAAATGCCGATCGGCGATGTCTCGTACTCATTGTCTTTCAGTTCGGTAGCGGTTTCCACTCTTTCGGCATCAGTCGTAGGAGCCGTCTGGATGGCTACCAGTTCGATTTGGTACTTCTGGGGAGTTGTGGCATTCTGCTGGGGCGGAGTAATCTGGTTGCCCAGTTCATCGACCGAGAACTTGAAATAGATGTACGCCACTTCTACACCTGTAAAGCTATATCCTCCCGTTTCCAGCTGGGTGACAGACTTATAGCTGGCTTCATAGCGGTTGCCGCCAGCATCTTCGAAAATAGCACCGCCATAGAGTCCACCGGCACTTACTACCTTTGCCAGAAAGGCACCGTCGTACATCGACTCGCCCCCTTCGGAATTCAAACAAGAAGTCATCATGATGCCCATCACCAGTGTCAGGGCAGCTACCATCAAAGTTTTAATTTGTCTCATTTTTTAAGATTTCTGTTATTAGGTTTCGCAAAATTAAGTATAAAGAATGGAGTAGCACTTCTCTCCTTCCCTTTTTTCAGTGTTTTTAAGGTAAATGCCAAGAAAGCTAAAATACTGCACCCGCCGTGGTCATTTAACGTTTGTTCAGAAGTTCGGGCCGAAGCCTCCCCTCGCTACACCACCTTGGCAAACAGCTCCAGATGCTCGTCCACATATTCCGCCACCTGCGCCGTGAACATCTCTTCTTTCTCCAGAAACTCATCCTCCAGGTCGTCGAAGGCCTCGTACTGCTCGTACATGGCCATGAACTCTTCGTCCGTACGTTCGCGTTCCAGGTCCTCCCGGTGTTCCTCGTAGATCTTGCGGGCCGCATAGACCAGCTTGGCCAGGTCGGCCACTCCCCACAGGCGCATGACGCGGGCAAAGGGATTGTCGAAGATGTAGCCGCCGTACCCGTTCTGGATGAGCTGGCAGAAGCCCCCTTCCATCACCTCGTCGCGGAAGATCCGGTAGGCCAGCAAGCTGTGCTGCGCGCCCGTGAGCAACGGCATGGTTTCGGCCGTCAACTGCCCTCCTGTCTCGGCCAGGTAAGCGTCTGTAAATACTTCTATAAAGGCATCCATGCCTTCGCCCGCGGCCCGGCGCAAGGCTTCGTCACTGATTTCTATCATTTCGGTTGTCTGTTTGGAAAAACGATGGTGCAAAGCTATAAAATAAAAGAAAAAGAACGAAACTTCCACATAGAAAAAGAAAAACTACACCTCGAAGAAACGGTTTTTGCCTACTTTTGCCTGCGATTAACCAACTATTAAAGAATATATCTACACACATCATGAAAAAGCAAATCGCACACACCGCACTCTTTCTGCTTCTGCTGACGGCGGCCTGCCACTCGCCCGCCACTGCCACCGAAGACCCCATTCCCCCTGTCACCACCCCCGAAACGCCCGATGAAGAAGAACCCTCGGACACGCCCGACGAAAGCATCGACGTAACGGCCCCCGCCTTTCCCGGCGCCGAAGGCTACGCACGCCTCACCACCACCGGCGGACGGGGCGGAACCGTCTACCACGTGACCAACCTGAACGACGACGGCGAAGGCTCGCTCCGCGCCGGCCTCAGGCAGACAGGGCCCCGCATCATCGTGTTCGACGTCTCGGGCATCATCGAGCTGGAAAAGACACTTGAGATAAAGAACGGCGACGTCACCATCGCCGGACAGACCGCCCCCGGCGACGGCATCTGCCTGAAGAACTACTCGTTCGTGGTGAAGGCCGACAACGTCATCATCCGCTTCATCCGCAGCCGCATGGGCGACGAGCGCAAGACCGAAGACGACGCCATGTGGGGACGCAACCAGCAGAACGTCATCATCGACCATTGCAGCATGAGCTGGAGCACGGACGAATGCTCGTCCTTCTACGGCAACAAGAACTTCACCATGCAGTGGTGCATCCTCAGCGAAAGCCTCACCAACTCCGTCCACGGCAAGGGTAGCCACGGCTACGGAGGCATCTGGGGAGGCGAAGGCGCCAGCTTCCACCACAACCTCATGGCCCACCACAAGAGCCGCACGCCCCGCCTCTGTGGCAGCCGCCTCTCGGGTCGTCCGGACGACGAACGGGTGGACCTGCGCAACAACGTCTTCTACAACTGGGGCCCCACCAACGGAGGCTATGCCGGCGAAGGAGGCAGCTACAACTTCGTGAACAACTACTACAAACCCGGTCCGTCGACCGCCACCAAGGAAAGCCTGGTGAACCGCATCTTTCAGCCCAATGCCGACGACGGTTCGCAAAAGAACGTCAAGGGCATCTGGGGAACCTTCTACGTCAGCGGCAACCACTTCGACAACACCTGTCCCGCCATCCAGAACCATGCCAAGAAGAGCAAAGTGCTCGGCCTGATCGAAGCTGTCAACGCCGACAACTGGGAGGGCATCCAGCCCAACACCAACAACGGCGACCTGCCCGATGGCAAGATTGACAACATCCGCAGCAACACCGAATTTGCGGTAGAGGCCGTAGGCACACACACCGCAGCCGACGCCTACGAGCGCGTACTGGCCTATGCCGGCGCCAGCCTGAAGCGCGACGCCGTCGACACCCGTATCGTGGGCGACGTGCAGAACGGCACCTACGAATACGAAGGCAGCAACGGAAGCAGCAACGGCCTCATAGACTCGCAGGCCGACGCAGGCGGATGGCCCACCTACCAGAGCGCCACCAAGCCGCAGGACAGCGACAACGACGGCATCCCCGACGAATGGGCTGCCCGCAACCTGCCCGAAGGCAAGACCTACCGCGACCTGGACCCCGCCAGCGGATATTCCTACCTGGAGCTCTACATCAACAGCCTCGTGGCCGACATCATGAAAGGCGGATGCGAAGGCAGCAGCGGTTCGCCCTGCTCCCAGGATTTCTAAAGCCACTTCCCGCCCGATACCGTTGAACAGGAAGGCCGGTCGTTTGCAATGTCTACATAGCAAACGGCCGGCCTTCTGTCGTACCATTACCTATTTTTAATAAAAAAGTCAAATTGAAGGGTTGGCAGGATGAAAGAAAACGGTTAACTTTGCCCTCGGTTTTACGAAGTGGAACTACGTTTTTTTAATTATAACTAACTAAAAAGAGCTAATTATGACTTATTCACACGAAGTGGAACACATGTGTGTTGTAAAGAAAGGTCCCAACCACGGACCGGCTCCTATTCCCGAAGAAGGTAAATGGGTAAAAGCAAAAGAAATCGTTGACATCTCTGGTTTGACACACGGTATCGGCTGGTGCGCTCCCCAACAGGGTGCCTGCAAGCTGACTTTGAACGTTAAGCAAGGCGTTATCGAAGAGTGTCTGGTAGAAACCATCGGCTGCTCCGGTATGACTCACTCTGCCGCCATGGCTTCCGAAATCCTGCCGGGCAAGACTATCCTGGAAGCGCTGAACACCGACTTGGTTTGCGACGCCATCAACACAGCCATGCGTGAATTGTTCCTGCAGATTGTATACGGCCGCACACAGTCGGCTTTCTCTGAAGGAGGTCTGATGATTGGTGCAGGTCTGGAAGACTTGGGTAAAGGTCTCCGCAGCCAGACCGGTACACTCTATGGCACGAAGGCCAAAGGTACCCGTTACCTGGAATTGACCGAAGGCTACATCACCCGTATGGCCCTGGACAAGGACAACGAAGTAATCGGTTACGAATTTGTTCACATGGGCAAGTTCATGGAACAGATCAAGAAGGGTGTAGATGCTAACGAAGCATTGAAGGCAGTTACCGGCACTTACGGTCGCTTCAAACCCGAACAAGGCGCAGTTAAATATATTGACCCACGTAAAGAATAATAAGGAGGATACAGATTATGATTAGACCAGTACAGTTTGAAAGTCAGGACCGTCGTATCAAGCAGATTTTGGCTGCTTTGAATGAGAACGGTATCAAAGACATTGAAGAAGCTAATGCAATCTGCGACGCAGCCGGCCTTGATCCGTATCTGACTTGTCAGGAGACTCAGGGTATCTGCTTCGAGAACGCCAAATGGGCTTACGTAGTAGGTTGCGCCATCGCACTGAAGAAAGGCTGCAAGAACGCTGCCGACGCTGCCGAAGCCATCGGTATCGGTTTGCAGGCATTCTGCATCCCCGGTTCTGTAGCCGACGACCGCAAGGTAGGTCTGGGCCACGGTAACCTGGCAGCCCGTCTGCTCCGCGAAGAGACTCAGTGCTTCGCCTTCCTGGCCGGCCACGAGTCGTTCGCAGCCGCCGAAGGTGCCATCAAGATTGCCGAAATGGCCAACAAGGTACGCAAGAACCCCTTGCGCTGCATCCTGAACGGTCTGGGCAAGGACGCCGCCATGATCATCTCCCGTATCAACGGCTTTACATACGTTCAGACTCAGTTTGACTACTACACAGGCGAACTGAAGATCGTGAAGGAAACTCCGTATTCCGACGGTCCCCGCGCCAAAGTTAAATGCTACGGTGCAGACGACGTACGCGAAGGTGTAGCCATCATGTGGCACGAGAACGTAGACGTATCCATCACGGGTAACTCTACCAACCCGACCCGCTTCCAGCACCCGGTTGCAGGTACTTACAAGAAGGAACGTGTTCTCGCCGGCAAGCCCTACTTCTCAGTAGCTTCCGGTGGTGGTACAGGACGTACCCTGCACCCGGACAACATGGCAGCCGGTCCTGCTTCCTACGGTATGACCGATACCATGGGCCGTATGCACTCCGACGCACAGTTCGCCGGTTCTTCATCCGTACCTGCTCACGTAGAAATGATGGGCTTCCTGGGTATCGGTAACAACCCGATGGTAGGATGTACAGTAGCTTGCGCCGTAAACGTAGCGCTGGCTTTGAATAAGTAATCTATTCATTTTATTTATTCAATCGAGTAGGAGGAAAACGAAGCAGTTTTCTTCCTACTTTCGTTTTCCGACCT
>ERZ780167.475-NODE-475-length-41469-cov-4.425050_pt1 | contig 41469 bp, 29 predicted proteins | sample MGYA00510982_ERZ780167 | MGnify/ENA primary metagenome ERZ780167 (study PRJEB29588, sample SAMEA2146107) | human gut metagenome | biome: human gut; feature: human-associated habitat; material: faeces | place: Denmark | collected 2008/2010 ... | reverse complement strand
CGCCACTGCCGCCGAGAGATCGCTCACACTCGTATCCTTTGACTCGGAGCAGAACACGCCGTAGATATAACCGTCCTCATGCTTCGTTAAGCGCATATCGTAGACATTCGTCTCCTCAGGGCAGGTATCCGGCAGAAGAATCGGGTAATCCCAGAAACGGAAACCGTCGATTCCGTTGTCGCTCTCCGCCACGCCGAAGAAAGACTTTCTGTCATTCCCCTCGATGCGCGCCACCAGATAATATTTCCCGTTCAGCTCGATCGCTCCGGAGTTCATCACGGCGTTGATGCCGAGACGCTCCATAAAGTACGGATTGGTGTCCGGGTTTAAATCGTACCGCCAGGTCAGCGGAATATGCTCTCTTGTGAGAACCGGATACTCGTAACGGTCAAATACGCCGTTGTAAAAATCCGATTTCTCGTTTTTCCGTGCAAGCAGTTTTTCCTGCTTTTCTTTTTCTATATAATATCTCTCATGCAGCATAACCAATTCTCCTCAATTTTCCTTGATGCGTCCCAGTACCTCGATACACATGCGCCCGTTGTGATACGGACATTTCCACGGCTCCACGATCGGCCGGTCTAAAATCGGGCTTCCGTCCTCATACACTTCCCAGTACCACTCGCTTCCCCTGCGAGGATCAATGACGTGTTCTTTGATGAACTGCCACTCCGCCAACGCCGCATCCCGGTACTCCGAATGATCCGGCATCTGTTCACAGGCATTTAAAAATCCGACTACTGTCTCCGCCTGCACCCACCATACACGGTGTGTATTGACTACGCCCCTGTCACACTCATTTGCCAGGGAGTGTCCGTCAAACGCCGTCTCATAAATATGTGCCGCAAGCGCCTGTGTGATCGGGGAGATCTTCGTCTCATATACCTCATCGCCCAGCACCTTGACGCCGCGGTCCAAAAGCCACGCTGTCTCAATGTCATGCCCGTAGGAATGCAGATCTAAAATCGTGTGATACCCGGCATCGAAAAATACTTCCTGTCTCCGCTTCGCCGGATTGTATACTTTCTCTGCAAACACATCCATGATCCAACGGAGGCGCTCCCCCACGGTCTCATCCCGCGACACACGGTACAGCTCCGTGTACGCCTCAAAAACATGAAGCAGGGTGTTCATCGTCTTATCTGCAAGCACGCCGTTCTCCGACAGCTTCTCGTTGGATTCCGGCTGGAACTCTCTGGTAAAAGCCTCCAGGTATCCGACCTCATCCGTACACTTCTCTTCGATCAGGGAAAAGAGCTGCTTCGCCAGTGCAAGCGCTTCCTCGTCGTGCGACGCCTCATAGTAGGAGGACAATGCATAGATGCAAAACGCCTGGTTGTAGGTGTGCTTTGTCGTATCAAGCGGTGTCCCGTCATAGTTTAATGACCAGTAGATGCCGCCGTACTCCCGGTCGATGCAGTGCTCTTTCAAAAAGACGTAGCCGTGTTTTGCTTCCTCCAAGAGCGCCTCTCCGGTATAGCCTGCGCTTCTACAGTCTTCCTCCGTAAAAAGTCCCTTTCGATATGCCGTGTAGGCATTGGAGAAAAACCATGTGATGCGGCTGTTTAAAATGCATCCTTTTTCCGCTTTCTGATCCAGTGCAAGATCATAAGACAGCCAGCCGTAATAGCCGCCGTAAGTGTCGTCACGCAGTGCACGCCAGAAGGGAATGATATGTGTGAGAAGTTCCGTTTTAACTTCTCCTCGCATGCTTTCTAATGTTTCCATCGCTGTTCCTCTTTTCCTGTAATCAGCCCTTGACTGCGCCTGCCGTAATGCCGCTGTAGATCTGCTTCTGGAATACGATAAACACGATGAGTGCCGGCAGCAGGGAAATGATAACACCTGCACAGATCAGGTTGTACTGGCTTCCAAGCGGTCCGGTAAAGGTATAGAGGGAGATCGCCATCGTCTTTAAGTTTTCCTTGGTCAGATACAGGTTTGCCGAATAGTATTCGTTGTACACGCCCACGCCCTTTAAGATGCAGGCGGTCACAATTGCCGGCTTTAGCAGCGGAAGCATGATCTTCCAGTAGATCTTCCAGTAGGACGCTCCGTCGATGATTGCCGACTCATCCAGCGACACCGGAATATTTTCCATGTACTGGATAAAGATGTAGATGGAGATGACATCCGTTCCCATCATCATGATGATGTAGCCGTACAGATGATTGATAAAGCCAAGATCATGCATGATCTGGTAGACCGTTACCTGCATGGCAACACCCGGAAGCAGTGCCGCGAATAAAAACAGGTTGCGGATCAGCCCGTTGCCCGGGAACTGGAAACGGTTTAACACATACGCAAGCTGTGTACCGATGATGATGGCTCCGATCAGGACACAGACCATAACGATCACGGAATTCACGAATGCCCTTCCCATGTTCGCACGCTGGAACGCTTCCACAAAGTTGTCAAAATTGAACCAGTTCTGCGGCAGTGTCATAACATTCGTCGTCTTATACTCTTCCTCCGTCTTGAATGCAGTGATGACGCAGGAAATAATGGGAATCACGGCGACAAAGGAAAAAAACACAAGCGATACATATTTAAAAATGATCCAGATAATGGCTCCTGCCGAATACTGTTTTCTGCGCTTTTTCATTTACATCGCCCCCTTTGCTGCTTTTTTCGCCGCTCTCTGTTCTTTGTGAAACTGTTTCAACCGCTTTCTCTCTTCCCTGGTCATGACTTCATCGTCCTGATCCGCATTGCGGTATACATATTTAAAGAACAGTTTCTGTAAGATCGTACATGCGAAAATGATAAGAAGTAACACAACCGCCATCGCCGACGCGAGTCCGACCTTCTGGCTGGTATGTGCAATATTGTTCATGTTGATAAAATACGTTGCCGTTCCGTTGGAACCTCCGGTAATTACGAACGGCTGCTCGAATGCGCTCAGTGCTCCTGTGATGGATAAAATCACATTCAGCGTCACAATCGTCTTGATGCTCGGCAGTATGATATGTACAAACTGCTGAAATTTATTTGCACCGTCCAGCTCCGCCGCCTCGTACATCTCGGAATCTACAGACATAATCGCTCCGATAAAAAGCACCATGTTGTTGCCGAAATATCTCCAGACAGAAGTTGCAACCAGTGACCAGTTGTTGATCTTCTGATCGCGCAGCCAGTACGGAAGACTATCCAGTTCAAATCCAAACCATCCAAGGATGGAATCGAATACAAATCCTCTTGTGTAAAAATATTTAAAGATAAATCCGATCGCAATACCGCTGATCAGATACGGGAAAAACATCAGTCCCTTAAAGAGATTGCCTCCCCTTGTCTTAAAGCTCAAAATCGTTGCAAGGAACAGCGCAAGCGCAAGCTGTACCACCGAACCTACCATGTAGTAGAGGCTTAACCATAGGGATGCGAAAATATCCTTGTTGCGGAATACCTCGATATAATTCTTCCAACCCACAAATACCCGTTTATCTACCGGCGTGGAATATTTCATTTTGTAAAAACTGAACTTCACCATTTCAGCAAATGGCACATAGGTAAATGCTGCCAACAGCACAAGCGGAATTATGGTAAATGCCAGTATAATCAGTGTCTGCTGCCCCTTCCTGCTTTTTGCCCACTTCAGGAATCCACGCCTGGCTGTTTTATTTTCTACTTTCTTTACTGATGTCGCCGCCATATCCAACCTCCATCTTTTTCACCCTGTTTTTAAAATAACGGGACCGGAAACAGATCTCTCATTCCGGTCCCGTCTGTGCATGATGTCTTATTTATTCTGCCGTCACGCCATTGTCTTCCTGTGCCTGTGTCCACTTCTCATTCCACTCAGCCATGATGTCATCATAGGACATATCACCGTTAGAAGCATGCTCAATGATCTCCTGAACCTTCTCTTTTCCGCCTGCATTGATGTTCAATCCGGAATCAGCGTTCAATGCATTGAGTAAATCTTCCTCGCCCTCTAATGCGGACTCGTCGGATACAAATGTCACATCACCGAACTCTGCGTATGCATCCGGATAATCGTTGTCGTCTGCAGCGATCGGGATACCGCCCTCGTTATATGCAAAACCGGACTCTTCTGTCATCCATTTTACGAATACCATTGCTGCTGCCTGATGATCTGCATCCGATGCCGCATTGATACCGAAGCTGTAGTCAGCGCCTGCGGAAGCATACTGCTTGCCGTCGATCGTGATCGGGAATGGCATGTAGCCGATATCCTCGCCGTGAGAATCAGCGTCTACCATCTGGGAATATGCCCAGGAGCCAAGTACCATGGTCGCGATCTCGCCTCTGTTGATCATGCCCTTGGAATCTTCCCAGGACGTTGTGGTGAAGTCATCCTCTGTCAGTCCGTCTGCCACTGCATCGTAGAGTACCTTGTACAGTGCATACGGATGTGTGTTATCGCCGTAATCCTGGAACGGATCCTTTGTGTGAAGAAGCTTCTGGTTCATGTAAGTAGAATCACCGGTTGTCGTACCTGCGATCTGTCCGTCCCACTGCTCCATCGGCCATCCGTCTGCGTAGTTCGTGTAGAGCGGAATGATGGAAGAATCGTAATCCTTGATCGCCTGCAGTGCCGCGATGAACTCATCCGGTGTCTTCGGTGTCTCTGCAACGCCGGCCTCTGTGAAGACTCTCTTATTGTATACAACACCCTGTGCATTACCGGTAGAAGGAACACCGTATACCAGTCCGTCGTAATCCCAGGTATTTGCGAACTTAATCTGTCCTTCCATCTCATCGAGTGTGCCGTACGGCAGGAAATACTCACTTAAGTCTGCCTTGTCAACTGCCGGGATCATCATGATGTCGCCCCAGTCACCGCTCTGTAAGCGAAGCAGGGAATCATCGGAATAATTGGTATCCGTCTCAACCTCTACGGTGATGTTCGGGTACATCTCATTGAAATCAGCAATGTAAGCTTCCCAGTTCTTTCCCGGATAGCTGTCCTCGGACATATCGGTTCTCTGGTTGAATACATGGATGGTTGTCGTGATGTCGGTGTAATCCTCGCCCAATTTGATGCTTGCATAATTCAGAGCACCATCTGTGGTCTCTGCTGCATCCCCACTCTCAGTTGTGGTTGCTGCCACACTTCCTGTTGTCGCATCATCAGATGCTGCGCTGCTGTCAGATGAACTGCCGCCGCATGCTGCCATGCTCAAAGTCATTGCTGCTGCCAGGCTGACTGCCAGAACTTTTTTCAACTTCATAATAAAAATCCTCCTTTTTTATAGCTCGTTTTGTAGCTTAATTTAATTATATATTTTTTCTATTTTTAGTCATCATATATTATTGCATAATATATTATTTTCTTGCGTTTTTCTGCATTTTCCACATGTTATACAAATTTTATATCCACTTTTTAGTCATTTTTCATATTTTTAGTCTCTTCTTTTCCTTTCTTTTTCCTCTTATTTTAATTTTAATTACTTAATTTTTATTGTTTTTTAGTCTGAAATTCAAGAGGCCTATTGTATTGTAAAATAGTTCCGCTATAATATAGGATAGTTATGCAGAAAGGACCGATTCTTATGGAACCCATCACGATCAAGGCACGCCTGAATCAGGCTTATCATTTCTCCGGGGCAGCCGAAACCGGCATCCGTTTTTCCGATCTTTCAGACGACCCGGCTTTCGTTTTCCGCGAGGACACATCGGCTGTACACAACCGTTTTGTTCCTGCAGGAGGGCGCATCAGCTACGCGTCCCCCGTCCGTCTGACACGGGATGCGCTGCCATACCTCCTCTTTCTCTATGTCGAATCCGGAAGCGGCACTTTAACGACTGCCGGCGACGCTGCGCAGGAGCCGGAATCCTGCCAGCTTGCACCGGGGGATCTCATGCTTCTTCCGGATCAGACCGCATACCGGTTTTCCACGACGCATACCCCTTTCTGCTACCACTGTTTTTATCTGTCCACAGAGTATTTTTCGGAATATCTTCCGTTTTTGTGTGCGGACGACCGCATTTTTCATGCGAACCGAACCGAGGCGGATGACATCGTATGGCGTATTCTGCCCTGCCTCTCCCGCGAGCTGCTCTCAGATGAACCGGTTTCCTCGCTTCATCTGACCGCCATGCTCTCGCTTGTCCTGTCCTCCCTCGCTGCTTCCCGCCGTGCCGCATCGACGCCTTCCCTTCCCGCGCATGTGGCACACATGAAAGAGATTTTCGACACCGATTACGCACATTCCCACTCTCTCGCCGCGCTCGAGAGTGCTCTCGGAGTCAGCCGCTACCGGCTCTGCCATGATTTTTCAGACTGCATCGGTATTCCGCCGATCCAGTATCTGAACCGGGTCCGGCTGAAAGCCGCACGCACGCTGCTGCGCACGACAACCCTCACCATCCGTGAAGTCAGCGCCGCCGTAGGGATTGAAAACACGACACATTTTATCAATCTGTTCAAAAAAGATGCCGGAATCACACCTCTGCAATTCCGGCAGTCTTCCCTGCACTAACCCATATTTTTTCTGGCTTTTACGCTGTCCTTTGTGACCATATGTCCCTCGACGATACAGATTCCCTGACGGTACGGTTCGCCCGCCATTTTCTTGATCAGCGTGTGAACCGTCCGTCTCGCCATCTCCTTCATATCCACCTCGTAAGTGGTGATTGCCACATCACAGAGTCCCGGGAAAAGATAATTGTCATATCCCACAACCGATATATCCTCCGGCACACGGTATCCGTGCTCATGCAGCCTGCGGATCAGAAAACTCGCCGTCAGATCACAGTTGCACACAAAAGCCGTCGGCATCTCCTTTGGCAGCTGCAACAGCCGGTCCATATCAATCTTGCCCGTATGGATGTCGCGGTCTGCGATCGTCCAGTCCCCCCTCACCGCAACGCCGTGCTCCATCAGGGATTTCGTATACCCCAGATAGCGGTCCGTGATGGATCCCGTCGCAAGCAGGGTTCCCACATAGGCAATCTCCCTGTGTCCCATGTCGAACAGATAATTCGTCATGCGGTAGGCGCCGTAATAGCTGTCCGAAATCACCGCATCCGTATCTGCCTTCTCGTCACAGAAATCCATATACAGAAGCGGAATTTTTGCTTTTTCATTCAAAAGCTTCAGATATTCTCCCGTCAGGCGTCCGATGATAATCAGACCGTCCGCCTTCTGCTCCTGCACAAGCTTCGGCATCTCGCAGTCAGTCTCCATCTGTGCGCTGACCACTTCCATCAGCGTAAAACATTCCTTCGCCACCGCGCGCGTCGCCACCTGCTGATACATCTGCAGATAGAAGGAATCATACTTATCCAGCCAGTGCTCGGCAATCAGCACACCGATATTATAGCTTTTTACCGCGTGTTCGCGCCGCCTGGCAGACGGCTGTTTGTATCCCATCTCATCGGCAAGTGTTTTTATCTTCTCCCGCAGTTCTTCGCTGACGCCTTTCTGTCCGGACAGCGCCTTCGATACGGTAACTGTACTCACGCCAAGCTGTCCCGCAATATCTGCCAGCTTTACCGCTTTTGCCATTTTTCCAACCTCCAACTACTGTTCATCAGACACCTCGGATAAGTGTATCAGTACCGACTGGAAATCTCCCCACATCGCCGGAACATTCAGGCCCGCATGCACAAGGGTATCTCCGCAGTACACTTCCCCCGTTGTCTCAACACGATATTTTTTCTTCTCATCAAGTCCCGGTATCCGGATCCGCCTGCTGTGTACATTCGGTCTGCCAAGCACCTGAACAAAGGTGATTAACGCTTCCGACTGATCCTTTGCCACCACCTCATAGCAGTCAAACGAATCATTCTGCGAATAGGAAGCGATCCGGTAATAGTCGCCGCTTCGTATCAGCGCATGATATTTATGGTACAGCGCCACCTGCCCCGGAATTCTTGCACGGTCTTCCTCCGGAATCTTTGTCACATCCAGCTCGTAGCCGAACGTACCCGCCAGCGCCACATTTCCTCTGGTCTCAAACGGAGTTGCGCGTCCCACTGTGTGGTTCGGACAGTCGGACACATGCGCGCCGATCGCGGAGAGCGGATACAGCAGCGCCGTCCCCTCCTGAATCTTTAACCGCTCGATGGCATCCATGTCGTCGGAACACCAGATCTGTGGACTGTAATACAGCATTCCCGGGTCAAATCTCGCCCCGCCGCCGGAGCAGTTCTCGAGAAGCAGCTCCGGGAATCCGGTGATCAGACGCTCCTGCAATTCATAGACGCCCAGCACATATCGGTGCAGCAATTCTCCCTGATTTTCGACCGGAAGCGCGCTGCTTCCCAGATCGGTCAGCTGCCGGTTCATATCCCACTTGACATAAGCGATGTTCGCGCTGCGCAAAATGGATGCCACACACTCATATGCATAATCCCGCACTTCTTTTCTGGAGAGATCGAGCACATACTGATTTCTCGACCGGCACGGCGTTCTGCCCGGAAGGGCAATTGCCCAGTCCGGATGCGTCCGGTACAGATCCGAATCCGGCGAGATCATCTCCGGCTCAAACCAGATGCCGAATTCTAATCCGATCTCATTCACCTGGTCGACCAGCCGTTTTAATCCACCCGTGATCTTCTGCTCGTTTACCTGCCAGTCACCGAGACTTGTGTTGTCATCATTGCGGTGTCCGAACCATCCGTCATCCATGACTAACATCTCGATTCCGGATTTCTTCGCCTCTCTCGCAATCGCAAGCAGCTTCTCCGTGTCAAAGTCAAAATAGGTTGCTTCCCAGTTGTTGATGAGCACCGGGCGCTCCCTGTCCTTATACGGGCTGCGGATCAGATGCTTCCGGTAGAGATCATGCAGCGTTCTCGTCATCCCGCCAAGCCCGGCATCCGAATAGGTCAGCACAACCTCCGGTGCCGTAAATGTCTCACCCTGCTTTAATTCCCACTTAAAATCCTGCGGATGAATTCCCATCACCACGCGCAGGGAATCAAACTGGTTCTTCTCCACTTGTGCCAGGAAATTGCCGGAATACACAAAATGGAATCCGTACACGCGCCCCTGCTCCTGTCCGGCGTTTGCGGACACCAAAGCCACGAACGGGTGCTCCTGATGGGAAGATTCACCGCGGCAGGAGCCAACAGACTGTTTTCCATAACCGATCTGGCGGTATTCGATCTGGCGCTCTCTCGCCCAGGAACCATGCAGCGTCAGCATCCGGTAATCCTCTGCGTCAAGATCCAGCGCCGCTGAAAATACCTTCGTAAGATACACCGGTTCTTTGGCATGGTTCATCACGCGTACGCTCCGCGTAATGACATCCACGTCATAAAATGCCGTGTAGTACAATGTGACCGTAAGATCCAGCACTTCATCCGCCAGCACAATCTCAAGCGTCTCACACTCTTCTTCGCTGCCGAACGTGGCCGGAAGTCCCGGAAGTCCCGGTTTGCCCGCATAGATCTTATGCTCCCTGTAAAGCGGCTGCACCGCCGTATTGCCGTTTTTGTCCGATACGGAAATCGCACTCTCCCTGTAATCGCCGACGCCGTGCCCCGGATACTCCATCGGAAACGCATCCAGAAAAGAGCTTCGGTCGCGGTTGTTCTGTGAAGGAACAAACGGTGCCTCCCCGGTGCGCATCAGCGCACGGACGTCATAGTCCGTAATCTTTGCACCGTAATAGATATGTCCCAAAAACTTTTCTTCATCCACGATACCGATCAGATAACTGGTATGTGGTGTATCCAGTTTAAAAACCCGTTCTTTTTCGTAATAATGAATTGCTCCCATGTCATCTCCCGCTTCTTATTTCAACAGATCTTCCTTCAATGCCGCAAGCTTTGCATCCGCATCCGTAAGGGAGGTTCCCTTGACGCCAAAGTAGTATTTGATCTTCGGCTCTGTTCCGGACGGGCGCACACAGCACCACGCATTGTCGGAAAGTTCATAATAAAGTACATTGGATGTCGGCAGTCCGGTCTTTGTCACCTCACCGGTAGAAAGATCCTTTCTGGTGTCCTCCTTGTAGTCGCGTACTGCCAGTACCTGATGACCGCCCAGCTCCTTCGGTGGGTTCGTGCGGTACTCACTCATCATCGACTGGATCTGTGCCGCGCCGTCGATTCCCTTTAAGGTCTTTGTCTCCAGTCCCTCTCTGTAGTAGCCGTACTTCTCATACATATCCAGCATTGCATCCCACAGGGTCTTGCCGTGCTTCTTGCACCAGGAAGCCACCTCGCAAAGCATCATGACCGCCACGCACGCATCCTTGTCTCTCGCGTAGGTTCCTGCCAGACAGCCGTAGCTCTCCTCCAGTCCGAATACATAGTGATAGGTATGCTGCTGTTCGAAGAACTTGATCTGCTCTCCGATATACTTAAATCCGGTCAGCACCTCGATCAGCTTCACGTTGTAGGCTGCCGCAATCGCTTTTGCCATATCGGTCGTCACGATCGTCTCCACGAGCGCCGGGTTCTCCGGCATGGTTCCCATCGCCGTCTTCTCTCTTAAGATGTACTCTGCAATCAGCATACCGGACATATTTCCGGTAAATGTCACATACTCGCCGGTCTTTGTGTCCTTGCAGTACACGCCGAGACGGTCTGCATCCGGGTCTGTCGCGAGCACGATGTCCGCATCGACTTCTTTTGCCAGCTTTAACGCAAGCTCAAATGCCTTCGGGGACTCCGGGTTCGGGTAGGATACCGTCGGGAAATTGCCGTCCGGCAGCTCCTGCTCTTTTACCACGTACACCTGCTCAAATCCAAGCTCCTTTAACACGCGGCGCACCGGAAGGTTACCGGTTCCGTGGAGCGGTGTGTATACAATCTTAATGTCCTTCGCCATCTCCTTGATGACTTCCGGATGGATCGACTGCTTCTTCAGCTCCTCCATGTAACGGTCGTCGATCTCTTTTCCGATGACCTTGTAAAGTCCTGCGGCAACGGCATCTTCTTTCTTCATCGTCTTCACCTGGTCGAAAGATGTCACCTTCGCCACTTCCGCCAGGATATTTTTATCGTGCGGCGGTGTGATCTGTGCGCCGTCCTCCCAGTATACCTTGTAGCCGTTGTATTCTCTCGGGTTATGGCTCGCCGTGATTACAATTCCGGAAATGCAGCCGAGTTCACGCACGGCAAAGGAAAGCTCCGGCGTCGGACGCAGGCTGTCAAACACATACGCCTTGATGCCGTTTGCGTTCAGGCAGAGCGCCGCCTCATCCGCAAATTCAGTGGACATGATTCTGGAATCGTGGGCGATCGCCACTCCCTTCTCCTGTCCGTTCTGGGAGAGAATGTAGTTCGCCAGTCCCTGTGTCGCCTGACGCACGGTATAAATGTTCATGCGGTTCGTTCCCGCTCCGATCACGCCGCGCAGTCCGCCGGTTCCAAACTCCAACTGACGGTAAAAACGATCCTCAATCTCCGCCTGATTGTCCTTGATGGCAGCAAGCTCTGCCTTTGTATTCTCGTCAAAATACGGGTTTGTGCACCACTCTTTGTAAGCCTCCATGTAACTCATGCTTTTTCCTCTTTTCTTTAATCTTTAATCCACTGTGCCCAATTCTTCCGGTACTCTTCCGGCGTCATATTTTCATTCTCCCGGAACAGCTGGTAAAATAAATCTTCATTGCCGATTCCGGATTCTGTAATTACTTCACTCATCGGCTGAATCGTAAAACGCAGTAATTCTTTTGCCGCATTAAACCTGCGATTCAAAATATAGTCCCGCACACTGATACCATAACTACCGGCAAACTTCTGCTCCATCAGACTCTGCTCCATGCCAAAGCGCTCCGTCAGCAACGCATAGATACCAGATTCCGTATAGTTCGCATTAATAAACTCGCGAACCTCCTCCATGGTATCTTTGCCGGTCGTCTCCTGCAGACATCCCGTAACCAGCTGCGTCAACATACTGTGAATTGCCAATTCGGACACATTGTCCTTTACACCGTCAAGAATCTTCCCAATCAGCTCTGCGACATCCGCTTTCTCGCTCGCCTTAAAGACAGGCACCGCATTTTTTTTATGAAACAACTCATAGAACTCCGCTGCACAGTTTCCGTTAAAATGAACCCAGGCCAGCTTCCACGGCTCATCCTCGCTGCTGACATGTTCAAAGGTCTTGTGACAGTCGATCCACACACACTCACCCTTATGCAGTTCGATCGTCTGTCCTTCCGTGGAAATACTTCCCTTTCCTGCAACCACTTCAAAAATCAGATAAGAATCCAGATTCTCCCGTCTGCACACATGCGGTACGAGACTTTCCAGTCTTCCTACCTCCTGCACATAGAGCAGATGATTTTTGGCAAACATTCCGGGGGTGTGAAGCATACGGTCTGACTTTGTAACCCCTTCCGAAGAAAACATCTTTTCCATTCGCTCAATCTCCTCCATCACGCTATACTCTCTCCCGCCAGTAATCCAGTGTCTCCTGAATCGTCTGCTCCAACGGAATCTGCGGTTTCCAGCCTGTCGCCGCGTTTAACTTTGTAATATCTGCTTCAATAATCGGAACATCCACCGGCCGGATCTTATTCGGGTCAATCTCCACCCGAATCTCCCTCGGAGAAAATGAAATAATCAGATCCAGAATCTCCCGGATCTCATGGGCATGTCCGCTGCCGACATTGTAAGTCTCTCCCGGGGTTCCTTTCTGCACCAGAAGTGCATACGCGCGCACAACGTCTCGCACATCCGTAAAATCCCGCTTTGCCGCCAGATTTCCGACATACATCACAGGCTCTTTCTTTCCCGCCTCGATCTCCGCTACCTGTTTGCAGAAATCCGAGATGACAAAGATCGGCGACTGGCAGGGACCGATGTGGTTGAATGCCCGGACCATCATCAGCTGCATATCATACGCCTGCGTATAGATGCTGGCGATCATATTCTGGCAGACCTTTGTTGCCGCATAGATATTGCCCGGACGAAGGTAATTGTCCTCCTTGATCGGTGTCTCCCCTTCCCGGATATGCCCGTACTCTTCACCGGATCCGATCAGAAGCACCCGCGGTTTGTAAAAAAGCTCACGCACCGCATCCATCAGGTTCACACTTCCCTTGACATTGATGTCAATCGTAAGCCCCGGATTCTTCCATGCCACACTCACGGAACTCTGTGCCGCCAGATGAAAAATGTAATCCGGACGCACCTCGTACAGCAGCGCAACAATCTCATCCTTATTCAAAATATTCAGGTCGTGGATTGCCACCCCGGGTATCTCCAGCTGTTCATGCGTCAGTTTTGTCGCATGGACTTCCATTCCATGATTATTCTTTAACTCACGTGCCAGATAACTTCCTACGAAGCCTGCCGCACCTACAATCAATGCTTTGCTCATATTGTCATTCCCTTTTATTTATAAATGATAACTTTCTACCATATTTGCAAATTCCTGTGAATTTGCAAACCCCCAGAATACCTGTGTCCTGTCCATCATACCAGAGTTCAGTGCATTTGTCCAATCGCTTATTCCCGCATCATCTCCCTCTCTGTCAAAGCATCCGCGGTACAGCATTTTTACATATTCGGTATTCGACAAATTCTTGTTACTGCACTCTGTGGAAAAGACAAATCCATAGGCAATCTCCTGCATGGACTGCGTATGATGGTTGATTGCTTCACACCAGTGATTCAAACCGTCTGTATCATAATTCCTGCTTAAAAACTGTGTATAATTTCTGGCAACGAAACATGTAACGTTATAGTTCTGGTCGCGCTCTTCCGTCAATGAGACATCGCCCTTCTGGATCTCATACGTATTGCACAGCTGCTGGAATTCCTCTGAATTGATAAACTGGCGGAACACATAAAGTCTGGAGGCTCCGTTTTCCAATGTCTTGACCCAGCCCGCTTTTCCATCCGTATCCGATGCACGTCCCATCAGGCTCAGATACAGATGCTCCACATAATCTGCATTGTTATAATTATGATTCTGAAACTCCTCGCTGAACAAAAATCCGTATGCCACTTCCGCACCCGTTCTGCCGTTTGTCAGCTCCTGCGCCCAATAATCCAGTTCGCTCTGTTCTGCCGATCTGCCGAGTGCATTTTCATATAAAAGTGATGCAAACCGCTGCTTGCCGGTCAGCGTCGTTCCCGTGTTGCCGCTGTTTCCGTTGTCCGTGCCTGTGTTTCCGCCATTGTTACTGTCATTCGATCCGCTGCCTCCGCCTGTATTTCCGCCATTGTTACCGTCATTCGATCCGCTGCCTCCGCTGTTTCCATTGTCTCCGCCGTTGTTTTCCGGTGTTTTTACGGTTACGCTGCAGGTCAGCTTCTGATTGTCATAAGACGCACTCAGCGTTGCATTCGTCCAGCTCTCACTGGAAAGTTCATACGCCACAAGACGGTAAATCACATTTGCAACGCTCTCCGGCAGATCACTGTTCACCGCAAGTATAAAGCCGGTCTCCCCTGCTGCAATTTTCTGACGGATCTTCTCAGCAAATGGATCCGACCACTGATGGATCTCCCCGGTCTTAATAAAATAATTTTCTTCCAGAGAGTTGCACTCATATCCGGCTACCGGCTGTGTGTGGTCGCTGTGTACCAGCTTCATGATATCGTCATTCAGTCCGAAATACAGATGCTCATAAAACGTTCCTTTGTAAGACGCTCCCATATCATCCCAGGTGCTGTCAATCTGATACCACTTTCCATCCAGCTGCGCCGCTGTCCACACATGTCCGTTTCCGGCGATCCGTCCCGTCGGAATACCGACCTTATTTAGGAGCATCACATAGGCTCTGTGATATGACTCACAGGTTCCCTTTCCGCGCGCCAGAACGCCCTCTGCCGCACAATAGCTGTACGTATAGTCGTAATCCGCGTGATCTAAAATCCAGTCATGCAGCCAGACCGCCTTATCGAAATCGGTCGAGCAGCTCTTCTCACATTCGCCCGCAACATTTGCCACGAGTTCTTCCACCGATGGATAATTCGGATCGTTAATTACGATGGGGTACTCCAGCAGCCCTGTCGTCTTGGTCTGGTATGGTGTCGATCCCATATCCATGACACCAAACCGGATATAATACGTACCTGACGCATAAAAGGTGAATTTGAACTCATCGCTGTCTCCGTAGACACTGTTTGACCCATAGCTGATATCATAGACAAAATTCTGCTGCGCATCCGTCAGTGAAGCAATCCGGTATTTGTAAGTACCGCTCCCGCCGGTCGCCAGAAGCTTAAATGTCACCTCTTCCCCGCACTTGATATCTGACGGATAAGATACCGTTAAATTCAGCGTATCTGCCGCTTTTAATTCCTCAGATACCACTTCCTCTGCCATTACCGGCATACGGTTTCCGAGTGCCAGCACCATAGCGCACAATACTGTGCCAATTATCGTTCTAATTTTTCTCATTTTGTACCTCAAAGGGGAATTCCACCCGGAATTCCCCCCTTTCTTTTTTTATTGTTTACCAGTCTCCAAGAAAATTCTGACAATAATTCGTACCGTAAGCTCCCCCTGTCGCATAGCCGGTCGCAAGATAGTCATACGACTCACTTAAAATATTGGCTCTGTGTCCCGTAGAATTCATCCAGCCATCCACCACAGCAGATGCTCCGTAATATCCTGCCGCAATATTTTCTCCAGCAGCACGGTAATCCAGCCCCACCTCATCATAGAGTGAAAAGCAGCTTGACCCATTCGGGCGTGTGTGCGAAAAATAGTTCACAATCTCCCCGGCACGTACCTGTGCCACCTGCTCCCACAGATCCTCTCTGGTCATAAGCTTTTCCAGACCATTATTGTGACGCTGCTCGTTGCAAAGTGCCAGAATCTGAACATTCATCTGCCATGCATCTGTAGCATCCGGTGTCTCAACTGCATTTCCAATATTGATTCCTGACGCAGCGCAGCGCCTTAAAAACTCTGTGCTGAATAAAAATCCATTAAACACATACTCTCTGGTATTCGTATAGTTAAGCTTGTCCACCCAGTCTGTAAGACCAGCATCATCCGGATCACGATCCATCATCGTGTGATACAGCATCGTTGCAAACTCTGTGTTAGACGTATGCTTCTGCTTATATTCTGTGCTGAATATAAAACCATACGCCACCTGGCTGCCCTCGGCACCGTTAGCAAGCTGTTCGCTCCAGTCTGCAAGCCCTGTCTCATCCGGCTCGCGTTCCAGACAGATGCGGTACAATCTGGTCACGAAGTCTGTGATCGTATCATTGTCCGCACCGCACCAAAAGCAGTTGTCAAGAATCGGAATACTGATATCACTCCAGTCCCCACTTCCACTTTCAATTCCATAGGAAGTACAAAGCGCAGAAAATTCTTCCGAATTCACAAAGCCGGTCATGACCGCTCCTCTGGTCTGCCCTTCTGCCAGACGATTCATCCAGTCCGCCTTTCCGGCTTCATCTGCCGTGCGTCCGAAAAACGCCTGATACATGGCGTCCACATAGCAGCTGTTGCAGAGGTTCATATTGCGGAATTCCGTACTGAACACAAATCCGTACGCCACATCAGCGCCTCTCGCCTCTCCGGTCTGCAGACGGTTCACCCAGTCCGCTCTGCCTTCCTCATCCGCCTCACGGCCAAGGCATACCTGATACATCCGGTCAACAAATGCCGTGACATTGTCCTCCGCCTGCACCGGAACGGTCTTCTCTGTCAGAAGACCTGCCCCCATAATTACCGCAAAAGCAATCATAAAAATTACCATTGCTCTTAAAAGTTTTTTCATTCGGTTCCTCCAATACCATATTTGTATTTAAAGTCCATAGCTGGCAACCATATTGGCAAATTCCTGTGAGTTTGCAAAGCCCCAGAATACAGTCTCTCTGGAAGTACCATTATTCATCTGGTTCACCCAGTCGTTCAAACCTGCCTCATCGTATTCACGTCCAAAAATACCTCGATAAAGCATCTTGACATAATCACTGTTTGACAGATTCATGTTAATGCACTCCTGAGAAAACACAAATCCATATGCCACATTTCCCATTCCATATCCACTGTTAATGCGTCCGCTCCAGTCATTTAAACCATCCACATCATAGTTACGTCCTAAAAACTCGGTATAATTTCTTGCGACAAAACGTGTCACATTGTAATTCTGATCCCGATTCTCGTTCAATGTGACTGTCCCTCTCTGAATCTCATAGGTATTACAGAGATTTCCAAACTCCGCAGAGTCCGTAAACTGCCGGAATACATACAGTCTGGACACGCCATTCTTCAGATGTGTTACCCAGTCTGCTTTTCCATCTGCATCCGATGCACGTCCCATCAGGCTTAAATACAGATGCTCGACATAATCCGCATCACTGTAATTCTTATTCTGGAACTCCTGACTGAAGATAAAACCGTAGGCAACCTCAGCACCGGTACTTCCATTCTCAAGCCGCCCTACCCAGTAATCAATTTCAGACTGTGTGGCAGTGCGGTCCAGCACATACTGGTACAACAGTTTTACAAACGGCGCCGATTTGTGCTGCGTTGTTGTGTCCGTCGTATCCGATGTATCTGTCGTTCCTGTCGTTGCCGTCACACTCTTGCTTGCCACATTACTGTCCCAGTAGGTATCACATACTGCCACCGCCTTGACCATGCAGTTTCCGCTCAATGTAAATGTCGACGAATATTTCTCCGATCTCGTGTAAGCCGGTGTCGGTGTATCTCCATTGGTTGTGTAATAGATGATCGCATTCGGCGTACTGCTCGTTATCGTCACATAATTGACATTGTTGTTCGCCGTAACCGAAATCTGTGGCTGTGCGGTCTGCTGTGTGATCGTCGGCAGGGTTCCCGGATCGGAGTACGTCGCTCCGCTGTCCAAGGTACAAGCCGGAAGATACTCATTCCAATAGGATTCTTCTGCATGAGAACTTGCATAGCTTGCCAGATCCGCATCATATACGGCGTCGCTTCGTTCAAAATATTCATAGTCGATGGTGCTCTGATCCGCCCAGGTACAGTCTACATTGTACCAGGAGTCGTTGATACGCACCTTATTCCACTCATGGTCATCACTTGTCACCGCAATACAGTCAACACCCACGCCGTTGCACATCATCTCAAACGCCTGCGCATATCCGGCGCAGACGGTCTTATCCATGCAGAATACGCTGTATACCGACTGTGTGTATGCCGTATCTTCATTAAACGAGTTGCCATAAATATCCGTATTATAATCCACTTTCTGCACAATGAGATCGTGAATCATTTTTACTTTTTCCGCCTCAGAGCTAAGTGAATTGACCGTATTTTTCCAGGTATCCACCTGATTCTTCACACTCTGTGTTGCAGTGCTTCTCGCCGTACCATTCTGAAAGGCAGAATAGACACCGAATGCCGCATACCATCCGCTGCTGCTGCCTCCCTGATACAAAGACACGTTGATAAAATAATACTGCGGATTCATGTAACGGAACATATATGCCACATACGTAATTCTGTTTGAATTCAGGCTTCCGCAGGATACATACGGTATATGACCATCCGTCAGATTATCCGTACCAAGAAGCACCTGTCTGCAGGATGCATCCAGTCCATCCCAGAATTTGCGCTCTTCCGTCGAAAGCATATTATACACGTAATTGGACGAATAAGCATCCCACGCTGCTGCATATACACTGGAACTCTTGCTGCTGTCTGCCTCTGTTTCGTCTAAAACATCATCTTCTGCAATGGTTCCGACATTGATCACGTTAAGATCCATCAAGCCGGTCGGATGTACAAGCTCCTCTGCGGCCGCTTCTGTCCCACTCTCTGTTGTGTCGGCAGCTGCCGCTTTCACAGGCTCCGCAGTCTCTGTACTTTCCGTGGATTCCGTATTTTCAGCGTTCTCCATACTCTCTGTTGTAACTGTGTCTTCAGCCGTTTCTTCGGCTGTCTGTGTAGAAACAGCTGTCTGTTCTGTTTCCACCTCCGTCACGTTGTCTGCAACTTCTGCAGCAGATGTCTGTATCGGTATTCCCATACTTCCGATTACCATACACCCCAGCATCAGAACTGCCAAAATTCTTTTTTTCATATCCTAGACTCCTCCACTACTTTTTACAAACCATAGCTTGCAATGATATTTCCAAACTCCTGTGAATTTGCAAATCCCCAGTATACCTCTTCTCTGGATGTTCCCCGCTCCAGACGGCTGACCCAGTCTGCCTTTCCAGTTTCTTCAGAAGCTCTGCCCAGGCACAGGTTGTAAAGCATTTCTGTATAATCGGCATTATTTCGATTCTGGTTTTCAGATTCCTGTGAAAATACAAATCCGTACGCCACATCCTTCGGCGACTGTACCCCCGAAAGAATGATGGAACACCAGTAATTGATGCCGTCCGTCTCTCCTGTTCTTCCAAGCGCCTTCTCATAGCATCGGTTGACATACTGTGTCACCTTGATATTTTTATCTCTTGCCTCTGTAATCTGCGCCTGTCCCGGTGTGATTCCATAGCTGGAGCAGATATTTCCAAACTCTGTCGATCCCGCAAATCCATTGATAATATAAACATAGGAAACACCATCATTTAAATCTGCAAGCCAGGTGTTCTTCCCGATTTCATCCGAATTTCGATCCAGCATGGCAGCATAGAGAATATCCACAAATTCTCCATCGGATTTACGCATATTTGAAAACTCCTGACTCATGACCAGATCTTTTACAATCTCCGCTCCGCCATTTCCACCGAGCAGTTTGCCTGTCCATGTATTCAATCCGGATACATCCGCATCCCTGCCAAGAATCTTGCGGTAGCAGCGCATCACGTACGCCGTTGCATTGTAATTCTGATCCCGGTTCTCCGTCAGACGCACGGTTCCAGGTGAAAACATATAATAGGAGCACACTGTCGCAAACTCTGCCGATTCGATTAACTGCTTTAACACATATTTCTGCGAGACTCCATTTGACAGGACTTCCGCCCAGTTGCTGACTTCAGAGTCCTGTGGGCTTCTTGCAAAAAGTGCTGCGTACAGTTTCTGTACATACACTTTATTCGTGTAATTCTTATTTTTAAATTCATCGCTGCCAATAATATCTACTGCAACATCAGCTGCTGTCATCGACTCCTCCGAAATCGCAGTGGCATACGCATTCATACCACTCGCATCCGGTGTACGCTCCAACAAATTTTCATACAGACTGGTCACATATAACTGTGCATTCTGATAATTATCTCTTACATAGAAGAAATTGCAGTCCACATAACCGCTGATTCCGCTCACACCACCCTTGCTGCTGTACTGCCATGCATAATACTCACCTGCATACGTCGTCTGCGTTGTGTAATTGGCAAGCCAAATCTTATAATAATCATCAAGAATCTCACCTCTTATATAAGACTGCAGCATGGTCTTATTCGCATAAACCATCGGCGTATATCCGGCAGACTGCACCGTTGTGCAAAAAGAATTCACAACCGCTGTTGCTGTGTCAATATCTAGATTGGCATCCGCAAGCCGTCCGCTGTGATTGGAACCAAACTCATAATCTATGACCACCGGCAGTGTGATATTGTAACCGGAGATTCTGCTTAGAATATAGTTTGCCTCTTCCACAGCTTCTGCCTGCGTGGTTGCCTGTGAGAAAATATAGACACCGACTTTCAATCCGGCATTTAATGCCCCCTGAATATTTGCCTGATACTTAGAGTCATCAAACAGGCCTCCGTTCGACATCCCACGGTAACCCACGCGGATCATTGCATAATCAACCCCCGCGCTCTTAACTGCAGACCAGTTAATATCTCCATTGTGATAAGATACATCGATTCCATTTACAATTCGATAGCCATTATCATATCGCCCGTTATGTACATACGAACTTCCAGTATATCCACTGTATGTTGCTGAGGAACTTTTTATATTAAATGTGCTCTCCGGCTCCTCATTGCTCATGGAGGTACCCGCCTGCGGATCTTCTTCCAACGCTTCCTCTGCCACAGTGCCGGATGTCTTTAAGCGCCCTGTCTTCTCTACTGCTTCCGTCTCTTCGGTTTCTTCTGTCTCCCCGGTTCCCTCTGCCGCTTCGGTCTCCTCTGCCGCTTCGGTCTTCTCTGTCACTGTCGACTGACTCTCCAAGCCTTCTGCCACATCTTCCGTCTCTGTCTCTGTCGACGTCTGCGCTTCTGTTTCCGTCACAGATGCCGCTTCCGTTTCCTCCGATATATTTTCCGGATTTACTTCTTCTGTCACCATCTCCATTCCGTTTTCCGTAAGGTTCTGCGCCATCGCTGCCTGTCCTCCCGGTATTCCGGTTGTCAGAAGCGCTGCCGCCAGTATACACGCTAGTACTCTTTTCTTCATCTTGATCCTTCCTCTGTCTAAATAACATATTTCTACCAATTTTAATTATACACGTACCGTGGGCAACGTCAATTTACAAAATATGTATATTTCCTTAATTTTTCCGGATATTGTTTCACAATATCTGACAGATCGGTATGTGATAAAAAAAGCCCGCACTGTCCGATCGACAGTGCAGGCTTTTTATTTGCTTCATATCATATGCTATTATTTTTTATAATTGTTATTTTATTTATGCGTATTTTTGTTCCACCTGCGCAGAAAACTCTGTAATCCAGTATATGCCCCTCTGTAAGAGCAACATCCGCCACCGTCATCTCTTTCTTCTGTGGGTCCAACTGTAAATTTCCCAGCGGCACTGTATCACCATCCACAGCAATTTCCAGTGTTGCTGATGTACCGTCTAATATTTCATAATCAAGCACAAAATCATACGTACCGTTTTCCGTCGGGCACGCCGGTCCCCACATCACGCAGCCATCTGTACCATTTGTCACATAACTTCCTTTTTCAAACACTCCGTTCGCCACATTCATACCACTGGTAAATGGATAGTCCACACTTCTCTCTCCTGTAATACCTGCGGCAGCATCAATTGCGTTGTATTCGCACTTATAAATTGACACATTATCCAGACGCCGAATAAACGTATACTGACTCATTATATTCTCAGGAACTACTGCAGCATCATTCGGAACAACCAGAAGTGTACTCCCTGTATATTCTCCATTATCCTCATAATACAAATAGTCCCCCCAATGAGCATATTCTCCGGAATTATATATTTCCTTGTATACATGATTCATATCATATGTTCTCATTGCCCTTCCATATATTCGGATATTATCTCCCCAAAAATAAATCAAGTCCGCATCTTCTTCATTTACAACTGCATAGATTTCATTCAGCTGCCAGGAATCATTAGTTGTAAGAACATACGCGCTGTCAGAAACAATATTATCGCCGACAATTGCTAACAATAATCCGGCACATACGCATTGTGTATACACCAGTTTCGTATTGAGATTATATATATAATATGCCACCAGTAAAATCATTACTGCATATGTACTGATCAGATACCGTTCTTCAAAAATAGCAGAGCCATACTGTACATTAAACAAACCGAAGGTCAGGAAATTAAACCCGACAACATTTATCAGGAAATGTATTATTCCATGTTCCGTAGTAATATCTTTTATTATTTTCCTTACGGCAAACGCAATACTGAAAATTACAATAATAAAGATCAAAAGAGAAAATACTCGGCATAAACCTTTTGCAGAAAGCACACCTACGCCCGCATCCTCAACAGGGAGCACGCCTAAAAGTATCATAAATCCCTGAATCGTTGCGCCCATATTCGTCCATATCTTTGAAATCGGTGTCCATGTCCTTGATGTATCAATTGCAGATATATGTAATACATGTTTTGCAAACAATTTTCCCAGAAATATACATACTACACCCACATATCCATAGATTGCCTCCAGTTTTGCAAGAACCTTCCAATCATTTTTCAGAAACATATCTTCAACTTGAAATAATATGTACGGAAAAAGAATCACCACGATAATAAATATGCCACTTGACATTCCTGCCAACACACATAAAAAGAGATTCACAACGCCCTGCCAGCTAATCTTTCCACCTCTGTGAAGAATGCAGAACTCGCGGATTGTCAAAAGAACAATCAATACCCGCAGATTATAGAATGCTGGTCCAGAAAGCAAATCATTAAAATACCCCAAATCATTCAAGATAATAAAGCCGTTTGTTAAATATGGACAAATCAATAAATTAAAAGCAAATAAACGTGCCTTAAGATCTATATTCATACGCCTTAAAATATCGTTCATGCACCACAATATGCAGATAAGCGTTATCATATTAGCAATTCCATAAGAAGCCAACAATTTTCCGGTAATGCCATACAGCAGTGATGCCACCAGCATAGAGCTGTCCAAAAAAAGGCTTGTCTGATCAACCCATACATTACTATTGAAAGATTTTTCTTTCCACATCAATGCCGCTTTTAAATATGACCAGGAAGAGTCATCCGCCATATGATTTCCTAAAAGCTTCACATTAAAATAAGCAAGTATCAAAAACTGAACAAGGAATACCACTCCGAGAAGTATCTCCAGCGTCTTTTTTTCTTGTTTCAAATTCATTACACTATTTTTCACCTGTATTACTTTCTTTTTCACGCACTCTCTCCGCCTTATCCTCAATATTCATCTCTGGCATTCCTTGCCATGTTCTCAATACCGCTATTGTATCCGCCTTATCCACTTTTTACTGTATCTGTCTCAGCCTCTTACAATGCCGTACTTCTTACACAAAGTATTAAACTCTGCGCTTCCGACAAAGCCATCAAATACATCCACTCTGCTGTAGCCTTGGCTGTTCATTCGATTTACCCAATCTGCTTTCCCCCCTGCATCAGCATTTCTGTCAAAAAACGCACGATATAAATATTCCACGTAATCTTCATCACTCAAATTCTTATTAATAAATTCCTGCGAAAAGATAAATCCAAATGCCACAGAACCACCACTCTTTTCATGATTCCACAAACTGTTAGTCCAATCACTCAATCCACCGGCATCCGGGGTTCTATCCAGACAAATATTATAAAGTCTCGTCACAAATGCCGTCACACCATCCGTTGCACCGCAGATGCTACATGGTCCTTTTGGAACGGTTCCATACTGTGGAATTGAAATACCGTCCCCAAGAACGATTCCGTATTGCGTACATAATCCACTAAATTCTGCACTCTGTGAAAATCCATTAAAGACTTCCTCACGGGTTGTTCCTGTTTCCAGCCGGTTTACCCAGTCATTGAGACCACCTTCATCGTATTCACGCCCCATAAATGCACGATAAAGCTGTTTTACATAATCTGCGTTGCAGTAATTGTAATTCTTGAACTCTGCGCTGAAAACAAAGCCATATGCCACGCTTGCTCCTGTCGCCGCTCCAGATGAAAGCTTATTTACCCAGTCATTGAGACCGCCTTCATCCGGCTCACGGTTCAGACACACATTGTATAGTCGTGTCACAAATTGCTCTTTTGGATCTTCTGCGGTCTGATTACTGCTTTCCGGTACCGCTTCAACCGCATTTTTATTCACCCACATAACCGGGCGCACGCCGCCGATTACATTCGCTACAGCCATCCCATCATACCGGAGTGATCCCGTGTAATGCACATACATTGCATCATATGTAAACATTCCAGGTGTTCGTACCCACCAATACGAACTCTGTGTTGCAGTATTGCGAAGCGCCGAGTCTCCATTGCGGCTCAATGCGTACTCTGTACAATTTGCCATTCGCTTACCGTCTGTGTTCAAATAGCTGGAAGCTTCCGATGCACTGAGCAAAAAGATCTTATCCGTGGTCGCATTCCCCCCGGCGGTTCCAAATACAGAATTGCCCTCATTTGTTAATGTTGTATTGTAAATATTCCTCTTCTGAGTGTCATTAAATGCTGCATTTAAAAACGTTCCATTCAGCCACGATCGAATCGAACTATTCTCCCATGTAACCGCCGTCTGAAGGTTCGAATAATACCTTTGAAAATCGAGCACACTTTTGCTGATTACCAGTGCTTTATCCCCTTGAATATCCAGTACAGTCCATTCGATCGTTTCCGCACCATTTGAAGTGTTATTGTCCTGCTCGTAAGAACCATATTTAACCGTTCCACCCACATGAATATTTACCCGGTCAACCGTATCTGCCGGTGCGCTACCAGTTCCGCCATACGTAATGCTGGCACTTTTCAAAGCATCATTGTTGCTGCCAATTTGAAGTGCCTTCCACTGTGCCCTTGATCCGCCATAACTTACTGTCCCCAACGCTGCGCAGCGATAAAACGCGCTGTCCCCAATAAATGTAACTCCACTGCCAAGCGCAACATCCGTAATACAACCGCATCCTTCGAACGCATGTCCTTCAATCACGCCCTGCTTAACGTTTACCCTTCCAATCGGTGTCCACGCAAACGCTGCATTTCCAACATAAGATACGCTATCCGGAATTGCAATTTGTCCCAGATTGGTGCAACTGTCAAAAGCACTTGCACCTATACGGTTCAATCCGCTTGTTGGCAAATTTACTGTTCGTATATTACTGCACTGGTAAAACGCATAGTCTCCAATCCGCTGCACGCTTGCCGGTACCGTCACGCTTGTAATGCTCAGTGCATCTCCAAACGCATAATCGCTGATTGCCGTCACACCATCCGGAATCTGTAAATCTGTCAGCTCCACACCATTCAAATATAAACGTTTAGCACCGTAAAGCGGATTCGACAGATATCCGCCGAAGTCAATCCTGCACCATGCCGCCAGATCACTGATATAGACACCTGTCAGACCAGGGCAATTTTCAAATGCGCTGATTCCAAAACCAGTCACACCACTTCCGACCGTGACTGTACGAAGCGCTGTACAGCGTATAAAAGCAGATTCTCCTACAAATCCTGCCTTAATCGTAACCTGCTGCAAACCGGAACAATCGCAAAATGCGCCAAAGCCAATCGTAGAAATCGTTGCAGGTGTCGTCACACTTGTCAATGAACTGCATCCCCAAAACGCGCATGCACCAATCGTTGTAACACCCTCTGCAATATTTACTGTTGTGATTGCAGACTTATAGTTATACCATGGCATACACTGTGAGGAACTTGGCGTATCATATACCGGATAATCATACATTGCTCCGGTACCGCTGATAGTAAGCACACCGCTGCCATAGCTCCACGTCAGATTATCGCCACATTTACCGGATGTGGCATACTTCATTTTATTTGTTACTTCAATTTCTTCCAGTTCATCCACGCTTACCGTTTCATCCACTGCGCTCTTAGCATCCGCTGTTATTCCAGCATCATCTTCTGTTTCTTCTATTCTTTCTGTCTCAGATATTGCTTCTGACGATTCTGTCTGTTCTGTTACTGTCTCTGCTTTCTCTTCTGTGCTCTCTTTTTCTGTAGTCTCTGCCGCATTCGTTTCCGAGTCATCTTCCACTGTTACTTCCGTATTCTCCGCTGCATATACAACATTTTCAGGCAACATCACTCCGCAGGTAAGCAATATAGCCAGAAACCCTGCCACTACACGTCTCCTCATTTTCATTCCTCACTTTCCCCTGTTGAATAAAAAACTCTATTTAAGTCTCTTTAAGTTTTCTCTTGACATTACTATAACATTTTAACTCTCCCTTGTCTATTTTTTAAGCCACATTTAGAAACGCATATTATAACTGCAACCACCGCTGTTCATAGCAAAAAAGGGAGACAGATCATCCTCACTGTGATAGATCCGTCTCCCTTTCTCCTTATGTACCATCAAATATTTCTTATTTTAATCCATAGGATCTGACAATGCGGTCAAATTCTACGCTGTTAGCAAATCCATTAAATACCGTCTGACGGCTGGTACCTGACTGAAGCTTTGTCACCCAGTCATTCAGTCCCGTATCATCCGGCTCTCTATCCATCATAGTTTTATAGAGCATGGTAACAAATTCCTGATTACTCAGCTCTCTGTTTTCCATCTCCTGCGAAAAAACAAAGCCAGATGCTACCTGCGCAGGTGTCTGTGTCTTCTGCAGCAATTTTCCAGTCCAGCTATTCAGACCATCAACATCTGCCGAGCGATCAAGCGCAATCGTATATAACCGTCTGACAAACGCAGTAACCTGTGGATTCTTATCACGATTTTCATTCAATTCAACTGTTCCCTGCTGAATACCATACGCACTGCAAAGCTGGTTAAACTCTGCCGAATCTGTAAACTGCTTTAATACATACGCTCTTGACAAATCATTGTTCAGGACTTCCAGCCAATTGGCTTTTCCATCTGCATCTGCCTCACGGTCAAACATTGCCTGATAAAGAATATCTACATACTGTTCATTACTAACATTCTTGCTGATAAATTCCGGACTAAAGCAAAAATTCCATACGGTTGTTGCACCTGTCGTAGTTCCATTATACAGCTTATTGCTCCAATCATTTAGTCCGGTAGGATCTGCACTTCTCTGAAACACTTTTTCATAGAGGCGCTGCACAAACTGCCTGTCTAAGATTAATCTGTAATCCTCCAGCGTCACATTAAATAATTCCTTGTTATTTACTACATCCCCGTTCGTAGAATTATAAAACGACGTGCAGCTAATCGTGTATGTACCCGGTGTAAATTTGTTGACATCTAACGTATCCCAGCTATATGTAATGTCTGCTGTTCCCTTTGTCACATCAAAATCCGCATTTTTCCTTGCAACCATATTCGCTGCACTCTCTGCGTTCCCCTTAAAAATCTTAATCTCATAGCGTTCCATCTCATTGCCGAAAGTTCTGACATTAAACACCAGGTTTATCTTTGTATTATTAGAAAATACCGCATCATACATCGTTGGATCCGGATATATGGACGCATGTGCTCCTGCTGCTGTAAATCCTTCTTTCTCCACAGTCTGCTCACTTGATACCATTGTTAACTCGTCCACTTCCGGCTCTGCACCCAACACTGGTATCGTCAACGCAAGGCTTAACGCCACTGCCACCGCAAAACTTTTTACCAATTTGTTCACTTTCATACTTGTTTCCCCTTTCTGCCTGTCCCTATGTACCTTTCTATCCACAAGACTTATGCATGATCTAATTATAACTTTTCATACATTTACTTTGCAATCATCTATTACCAAAAAATTCTTAATTTTTCTTAAGCTTTTTCTCCACCTCAATATCCCATCTCTCTGGCATACCCTTTTTCACCAGATAAGCCTGCCCTGCCATTCTTGCCATCGGTGCATCCGACATGGAATCCGAATAAAAACAATCCACGGAATCCTTAAAAACCTTCTGAAAACGCGTTACCTTTTCTTCTCCGCGACAATTTTTCCCCGTAATTTTACCTGTGTGCTTATCCATGTCAGTTGCAAGTATATATTTTATACCAAGCCTGTCTGTAAATGCTGTAACCAAAAACTGCGGTGATGCCGAAATAATAACATCATTCTCCTGTTTTATATCCAAATACCAGCCTGCAATATTGTTTATTTCCCTTTCAGCGAACTCCTGCACATAGGAGCCAACATTTATGTAACGCAAAAAACAAAAATACCGTTCCTTCAGTTTTTCCTTTGTGATTTTTCCCATTTTGTATTGTACTATGGCTCCAAACTGTCTTGGGAAACATTTCAATAGCAGAAATGGATTCTTTGCTACTGCAAACTTATAAAATTCAATAGAACAATCTTTTTTATATATTGTCTTATCAAAATCAAATACGTTCATTTCTTCCTTTACCTCATGTATACCTGAAATATCTCCCTGCCTTCGCGCACATTATATCATCTTTTCTGCGCTGTTTTCTGCGCATCCGAAGTTCCGCAGGAACTTCTAATATGAATCCAACGGATTCATTATATCACATACATAAATAGGCATATCAGAATCACGTACAACAACACCAGCGCAATCAAATATTTATCAGAGAGCAATACATCCACCGGGTCACCATAAGAATCCGTTTCAATAATCATCTCATACTTCATCAAAATAGCTATAACAAGTGGAAGTGTCCATATCATTAAAGTACTTGCTGTAATTCCAGCACACCAGTACGCATAAAACACCAATCCCAACACCATACTGACCAGCATATAACGATTTAGCAGTTCATAGGTATAATACTTTAATACCGCTCTCGTTTCGGTTCCAAGTTCTGTGCTTTTTCTCCACTCATTTCTCCTTTTTCCCAACCCCATATACAGAGAAAACATCATAATCGTCAGTATCAGCCATTGCGATGGTACAACATTTGAAATTTGTGCTCCAAACAGCACCCGGATTACAAAACCACTCGCCAGAATCATAATATCTATAATCGGTCGATTTTTTAGTCCTGAGCTGTACGCTATATTCAAAACCAAATAAAGAATCAGGCAGACATTCGCACCACTTTTTATCCCATCCGCCAAATAAAGAAATAATTCGCTACACACACCTAGTACAACCGCAAAGACAACTGCTGCCGGAATGCTTACTTCCCCAGAAGCAATCGGTCGATACTTTTTCTTTTCATGCATTCGATCCTTTTCTACGTCGCAAATGTCATTTATAACATATATCAACGAAGCGCAAAGTGAAAATGCCAAAAAACCAAGGAACAATTTTCCCATAACATTCCCTTTAAATACACTGCCATTGAAAAATACAGGTAAAAAAATCAGTACATTTTTAACCCAATGTTGTGGTCTCATCAATTTTACATAACTTTTCATAATAATTCTCCCTATTCAACGCCATATGCCACCATTAGATTATGAAATTCCACACTTCCTGCGAAACCACGGAACACCTGCTCTCTGCTGACTCCGGCATTCAACTGCCCAACCCAGTCTTCCAATCCCGTTTGGTCATATTCCCGATTTAAAAAGGTTTGATACATAATCTTCACAAACTCCTCATTTGATGTATTGCGATTTGTAAACTCTGAAGAAAACACAAAGCCATAAGCCACATTCTCTGCCGTATCTGCTCTTGTCAGGATAACTCTGCACCAGTTCTCCATTCCATCCTCGTCTCCCTGACGCTCCAATAACTTCACATACAACCGGTTTACAAATGATGTTACCCCTTCATTCTGATCCCGGTATCTGCCAAGAGAAATCGTTCCCTGTCTTACACCATATTGTCCACATACATTTGCAAACTCCTGTGAATCAGCAAATCCGCGATAAACATACTCTCTGCTCATGCCGTTCGAAAGCTTTGACAGCCAGTCTGATTTTCCTCCACTATCTGCCTGGCGGTCAAACATTACTTTATATAGAACATCCACAAATATATCATCTGGCAGACCTTTGTTTTGAAATTCCGTGCTAAAGAAAAAGCCATAGGCGACTTCCGCGCCCGTTTTCTCTCCGTTTTGCAGCGCCTGATACCAGTAGTCGATCTCCGAATCCTGATAGGAGGTACGTCCCAGCGCATCCTCATACAGCCGCACCACAAACGCACGCAGCGCCGCGGCTGTCGCGGTATTGTCCTGATCGTCCGGCGAAGGGCATGCTGTTGCCGGCATATTGTTGTATACCGGGATTTTGAACACAAACGGATTCTCCAGCGCGTTGGTCTGGCTGTACGCTGTCCGGATCTTCCCGCCCTCCGTCATCGGTGCTGTGATATTCTGCTGATACTGATGGGAATACAATCCGTTATAGGAAGCGTCCACATCAAATTTCTGCAGATAAAGGGTGTCCTGTCCTTTTAAGATATAATTTTGCGAGATATACTGTGCACCACCGGTCAAGGCTTTCATTCTGGTATCCCAGCCTTTATTCTGGGCAGTTTTCAAACCGTTGACGTAGACGTCCGTCGTTGTCGTTCCGGTTGCTCCGATGTTGTAGTAGTTGTAATATCCCTCATACCCAGGATAGTTTCCGGAAATCAGCGGCGATGTTCCCGCGCTTCCCTGCTCTTGATAAACTCTGCATGCCAGGAAAAACGGGCTGACTCCGAGACTGTTTCCGATGTCATAAAATGCCTGCGCATAGGTTGTCCCCGCTCCCGGCACTTCTCCCTGCATAAAAGAGCCGGACACGATATTGGAAACCGCATCCACCGTGTGGTACTGCGCATTGTATGTCAGCTGCTCAAACATAAATATGTAGGAATCGTTGGTAAAATTCCGCGGATCCAGACAGTATTCCACTGCCGACTGCGATGCAATATACCATCCGCTCTGTGAAGCCGCCTCTGCTTTCCAGTTGTCTCCTTTGCTCTGATGTACCCAGCTTCTGTTGTTCTGCATCTCTGCACTCACAACACTGCTCCACTCCAGATTCGTCTGCATCGGTACAAATGTCCAGTTCGGATGGGACGCCTTAAGCTGTGTGAGTGCTGCCTGGTAGGACTCTGGGAACGCAAGGATGTCCTGGTTGCCGCTCTTTTTGAGCTTCTCACCTGCCGCTTCATCCGCATCGCCAAGCTTCTCCTCCCAGGCTCTGAAATCCGTATCACTCGTGACAAGATGTGATGCTTCGATATAGCCGTACCGCTCCTGCCCGTCCACTGCAAACATGACATAGTACCAGACGCTGCCGCCGTCAATCGCTACATCCTTAAGCAGCACCTGACTACCGGACGGCAGGCTTCCCTCTACGGCGCTGTCTGCATCCGGCTCCTCGCGCACCTCATAGAGATCTGTGAGATAGACCGTCGCCATGACTGTCTTTTGCTCCAGAAGCTGCAGTAATTCCTGACGCAGTTCATCTGTTTTTGTCTTCGTCTCCTCGTTCTGCTCTGTTGTCTCCTCAACCGCTTCTGTCTCATCCGACTGCACGGCTATCTCTTCTGACTGTTTTGTCCCGTCCGATTGTTCCGTCGTCTCCTCGGTCTGTTCCGTCTCTTCCGTCTGTACAGCAGCTTCCTCAGTCTGCTCTGCCTGTGCATACTCTCCCGCTGTCCCGTTCAGTTCCTGTGCGGCAACAGCCACACCATTCCCCGAGATCAGGATCGCCGCTGTCAGGGCTCCCGATAACAGTTGTAGTAATTTTTTCTTTTTCAAAATTCATTCCCCTCTGTTCTTCCTGATTATGGTTTCACCTTAGTATAATCTTTTTCGTCAGGGATTACAACGGGGAATGGGCTGGGAGGATTTTCCACAGCCTTGCCATGTCCATTTATTCTTTAAATTTATACTTTCCCTTTCCGTGTCCTGATACTGGCTCTATAATATCAGCTTGTAACAAATTTGATATCAGTTTAGACGCCCCAGAGCTTTTCAGCTCCAGGGTATCCATAATTGCACTTCTTCCGAATATTTTATCGTAGCCAAATTTTTCAAAAAGTATATCGATATGGTTAAGCGTCCGAGTAGAAAAATCTATCGCTTCCCCCCCCACTGTATGTGTAATATCCACTTTCGGGATTTCAATGTCCACTTTTCCGCCTTCAATGTCCACTTTTCCAGCTTCAATGTCCGCTTTTTTAGCTTTAATGTCCACTTTTCCACCTTCAATGTCCACTTTTTCATCATCCCAAAGTCCACTTATGTGCAGGCTGCGATTGTGGAGCTCATTTTTCTCATTTAAAAGTAGATTTCTAAGAAATACCTCCAGATACTCTGTTGTTTCATGAACACCTTTTTGTAAATCAGTATAATTCGCACGTACAAGTGCATTCCTAAAATACCATGCATTTTCAGCAAATATACTATTCGTTACTGAAAATCCAAGTGTTCTCAGATATTTAATAAAAAATACTGCTGTTGTTCTTGTATTACCTTCTCCAAAAATATGAATTTGCCACAATCTGGAAACAAACACCGCAAAGTGATGAATAATTTCATCCATTGAAAGCCCTTTGTAACTATAGCCCCTTTCCTGTAAAAAGTCATATTCAAGTGTGGATCTCAATTCTGATGCGCTACCATATATAACGCTTGCTCCATCAAGTACCCATTCTTTTTTTGTGATATTATAATCTCTTATCTTTCCTGCATGTTTGTAAATCCCTTTAAAGAGTCTGTGATGAATAGAGATATATTCATTCGGCGAAAAAGAAAAAGCGTTTTCCGACAGGATCTCCGCTATGCGAGACGATACCTTGTCTGCTTCTTCTGTGCGTTCATCAGCTGATACATGTACAGGTCTTTCTTCATAATAACTGTTAATAAGATTCTGTGCTTCTTTTAAAGTGATCTTGCCCTCAATATTTTGAATAGCTGTATCAATTAAATATCTGGATGGTCTGAGTCCATCTACCGCCTGAAGTCCGATTGCTGTACTCCACGCATAACCTTTGCTCGCTTTATCCGGCTCAGATTCCTTCAAATATTTTTTAAATGGGTCTTTTTCCATATCCGATACTCTCATTTCTGATTTTCTACTCAAAAAGGATCTTTAAAAAATACTTTTCAAAATTTCTTCTATCAACTGTATAGACGTCTTTAAAAAGTATTCCTTTGTATCTCTCCAAATCAAACTTCTTAGGCAGCGAATCCACATCTTTTCTTCCAGAAAGTTCCCCTAACTTCTCACTAAACCGGTTAAATGCCTCCGATGTAGAATAATCACTGTCTGTCTTTTCTCCATGATTTGCGTCATTATATACAATAATGACGGTCACTCGTCCCGCCACATCCGTTCTCGTAACATTCTCATTCATTACTACTGTTGCAATACTGTCATATATCTTATTTTTCAGCCATTTCTTATCAATCTTACCCTCTTCCTGATTTTTAAACTCAACCAGATATGTATCCTGTGACGTTTTTTCATAATATCCATCACAAGACATATTCTTTTCTCCGCGTATCTTTTCAGAAAACTTATCAGAGATACCGTCAAAATTGAACATCCTGTGACTCATATCCTCATCTTCAATCAAAGATACCTTATGTTCTCTGTCATAAGAAAGTTCACTCAATTTTGCCAGATATGGTCGATAATCCTTGATCAGTCTATCATTCATCTTTTGTCCTCATGCTCACAGTAAATTCAAAGGCTGGTACAATGCGTCATATATTTCATTTGTATTTTCCGTTACATCCGTGCTTATATAAGCATTCTCATCCTGCTTCATGAAATAATAGCGTCCTTGAAGTGCACACTCATACTCTGCCATCTTTACTTCTATCGCCCGTATAAAATATGGGCTGTGGGAATTTGCCAGAATGAAAATCCCCAATTCCTTATAGATCCGTACTAAGATTTCTGCTAACGTGATCTGCCATGTCGGATGCAGATTTACCTCCGGCTCATCTACAATGAGAACATCCCCCCTCTTGAGTGAATAATTACTGATCAGTTGCTGCAATACGGTAAATATCTTTAAACCTGCCGACATATTAGAAAATTCTATTTTTTCATTAATGCCTTCATCCCAGAATTCGATTGTTCCATTTTTACTTTTCTGCAAATGTCCATGTGTAATATTTTCAGCAATATCCTGCACAATCTTTTGATTGCGTTCCTGCTCCTGCTGCTGCGCAAACGTCAATTTTCTTTCTGCCGACAGACTGCTTAACAATTCCCTCGTCGGCAGCGTCATCCCTCCTGTGCGGTTGGAACGTCTTCCTAAATTCTGACAAAAATCCAAAACACTATGTGTTTCAATATAGATAGCGTTTTCCTGCTGAAGTGTGAGTATTTTTCCAATGATACTCATCTTATTATGCTGAAATGATACCGAAGATGTTACTGTCTTTTCTTCATCTGTCTTTCTATAATTTACAAATGCTGTCTTTTCTGTACCAATTGGATTTATTTGGTCTCTAAAAACATTCTGGTAATATTGTTCCACAAAAAAACGTACATACTCATCAAGATTTCTATTCAAAATCCTTACTATTTCTTCAACTGGTTCTTCTATATCGCTAGTATCCAGGATATTATCGGCACAATATTCTTTAATTATTTTCTTTGTTTTTTCATAGATCTCATCTTTCTCCCACTTCTCATTCTCATACGCTTCTAAAATATGCTGTGTCAGTTCCTCATGAGCCTCAAAAAAGAGCATGATATCATCAAAATCGTTATTCTGCTCAAGCCACTGTTCCAGTTCATCCTCTATAGACTGTCTTTGATCATTCCGAATCTTCCCGGCAATATTTTTCCGGGCATTTACGGCTGCAAATACGCTCTTCGCAATCGTGCTTTTTCCCGTTCCATTCAATCCTGCAATCACAGTAATGCCCGGCAGCTCAATACATGCCTCTTTTATTTTACCCACGTTCCGAATTTGAATTTCGAGCATATTTTCCTCACTTTCAAAAAGCAATCTCTAGCATATGATTATACTCATATTATATTCCCAGTATAGTGGATTTTTTGAAAAAAGACAATAAATATGATTGCTTACCTGTTTCCTATCTACCAATCACTTTGCGCCTAAATTATTCTATCTGCAGAATTCCTCAATCTGCCGTTCCATGCATTCCACAATATCCCCCCGCTTTAAGTAGCAGTCTGACCACTCCACGATCTTCTCCATGGTCTTTTCCACATTCCAGACTGGTTTCCAGCCAAAGGTTCTCTTAATCTTAGAGCAATCCAGCTTCAGGAAATTTGCCTCATGAGGACCACCATCATACTTGTTCACCCATGTAACCTGTGTACCAGTCTGTTTCTCCCACTCTTTACAGAAAAGATCTACCAAATTGCCTGTCGTCCAGCAATCTGTCTCATCCGGTCCGACATTATAATTTCCTGCAAACTTCTTATCTTCATACTGAGCCCTTGCAATCATCAAATATGCTGCCACCGGCTCTAACACATGCTGGTAAGGTCTTGTCGAAAACGGGTTACGCACAACAATCTCTTCTCCTTTTTCTACCGCCCTGATGCAATCCGGAATAATACGGTCAGTCGCAAAATCGCCTCCGCCGATTACATTCCCTGCTCTACAGGTTGTAATAGCAGTATCACTGTCCTGAAAAAACGATTTCAAATAGCTGCTTGTTACCAATTCCGAACAAGATTTGGAATTAGAGTACGGATCATAGCCGTTTAATTCCTCGTTCTCACGGTATCCCCACTCCCACTCTTTATTAAGGTACACCTTATCTGTCGTCACATTCACAAATGATTTCACACAAGGATTTAAGCGCACACATTCTAAAATGTTAACCGTTCCCATTACATTTGTCTCGTATGTATATACCGGATTCTGATACGATTCCCGCACCAAAGGCTGCGCCGCCATATGAATTACAATTTCAGGCTGTACTTCTGCAAATACCTTTTTTAAATGATCCAGATCGCGAATATCCCCGACAACCGAATTCATCCCATCTGCAATTCTGCACAACTCAAACAGACTCGGATCAGTAGGTGACTCTAACGCATAACCCGTCACCTTCGCTCCAGCCATAATGAGCAGCTTGCACATCCATGAACCCTTAAAACCGGTATGGCCAGTGATCAATATTCTTTTCCCATCATAAAATAATTTATCCAAAACGGCAAATCCTTTCTGTACTGTTTTATTCTTGTATCTCTTCAATATTCATTCTTTCAAAAATCACCTGATGTCCTACTGAATCAGTAAAAGTTATCTCTACATTTTCGGTATCCTTCTCCAGATTTAAAATGTACTCTATTTTTTTATCGTTCTGCGTAACCAATTGCATCGGCAGTTCTGTTTCTCCAAAATCTGCTTTTGCTTTATAAGCTACATCATTCAATTTCTTTCCATATATGTCTACTTTATATTTTCCCGCTTTCAAAGCTATATACGGACCAAACTGTGTAATTCCTTCGTTAATTACCGCACCACTATCACTCAATACAACTCCCTCTGTATAGCATATATTTTCATTATCGAAATTAAAGTTCAGAGAATATGCTTCTTTTTTTATACTTATAGTATCGACAAACACTTTCTGTGAAGATACATTATCAATAATAAACTCTACATCATCCTCTTCATTTTCGAGTGAAATCACATATTCTATTTTATCATCTCTCTGGCAAACTTTTTCTATGTTTAACTCTTTTTTCCCTGCTTGTACCGTTGCACGATATTCAGCTGCCAGTAGATTTTCTCCTAATATAGTTACGCGGTAATTTCCTCTTTCCAAATTCGCATATGGTCCATAAATAACCCCGTCTTCATTAATCTGCAACTGCTTATTTTTTGCATGTACATTTTCATTACGACAAATTTGTGTACTTTGATAATCCATGATACAATGATCCCAATCATTAATACCATCTTTATAATAATAAAGCGTAAATTCATCAAATTCGTATTGCTTATCCCATCTGCCATACTGTTCAACTAATTCATCCTTGTCAAACCCATTGCTGTATAAATATCCTTCAACAGTACTTGGAATTAATATGTAGTTATAATAATCACTTTGCCTCTCAACCGTATTTTTTATGCTCTCAAGAAAAAGTCCATTGTAATCCACCGGATCAACATAATATTCACAATCAAGTTTTGCTGAAATGTTATATGCCACTCTCCAAGGTGCTATCCCATCTCCGAGTTTCTCACTCTTAATTGTCTCTGCTATTTCGTCTAATTCACTGTCATAAACATTTTCAACCGTATTACTGTACACCGGTTGTATATAAATTGCAATAAGTAATGCAAATGCCACTATTTGAATTTTGTACGCATTACAAATTCCTTTCTGCATCAATTTCAAAGATATTTTCTCTTCTAACAGACTCAACACGATTGTTGAAAACGGCAAAACTGCTGGAAGATACCTAATATTAATCATCATCTCTCCAAAATCTGCCAAAAGAAAGGCTGCACACAAAATATATGATCCTAATATTAACGTTATTTTTACCGTCTCATCTTCTTTCCCTTTTATCCAACATTTTATACATTTAATGCTATATACCAAAAAAACTAAAATAATGCCCATTCGTACAACGTAAGAAAAGGTGTTCAAATTCAAAATCGCCTTATCAAAAAATAGACAATTATAGATTCCTAAAATACCACATATAAATATATACACTCGATTTAATAAAGTGTATATTCCTCCAAAATTCGATATACCGTATACAACTCCTCCATATTGCGACATTGATTCAGCATTTAAAAATGACAAGCTCGTTACATTGTATGATAATATTCTGAGGAAGAATACCATTGCCAAAAATGCTACTATTAGAGGTAGCATGTGTTTCTTCACCGATTTTTTACATATTACCTTTCGCATATATACTAATATCAATGGCAATACACATATAATGGCAAAAATACTATCTGTAGAAATCAAACCGTATCCCAAAAATAGAACAGTAAAAAGAGCCAGAACTTTCTTTTTTCTGCCTGTGCTTCTTTTTTCTAATTCAATAAATATAAATACTAATAAAGAAAAAATGATTGCCAATACATGATTGTCAAACGGATATAAATAAAAATCCTCCGACGACATACCAAAATACTTTGATTTTCCATCATGCAATAATGTCATCATATAGAGGAAAAAAGGCATAAACGACCATCTACTCCATATACTATCTTTTTCCTTTTTTAACAATATTATTAAAACTAATGATAGCAAGATCTCTATTGCATACATAATTGCATTATTAAGTCTTACAGCATCATATGAATAACCCTTGATTGCATATGATAAAATACTTGTAAATGCCCATAACAAATAATTTATTCCTGAAAAGAACATGTAAATTTGTTAGTTTTCCGTCTGCAATCATCTGGTTATACTTTGCAAAATTAGCCAGTTCATCGAAGTATGGAGGAAATCCTTTTTCAATATAATAATAATATACACCCGTAAAAACTGTTGCCAAAATAACAATTATCGTATCCACAATTATATATTTTTTTCGACTGTTCTGCATTCCTGTCTCCATATCCTCAGTAATCTTCTATATTACTAAACTTTTATTTTTATATTTTTTGTAACATCTATTTTCAAACCATCCCTGGTTCCCTTCCACCATGCTTTTGCAATATCTTTTCTTCCGTGCAGCAATGCTTCTGCTATATAATATATAGTAAACACATGTATAAAAATTAGATAATAACTTATCATATGGTACCATTTTGCATATTTTTTCATAAATACCGTACGATTCTTGGCATAATGATATGCTCTTTCTGGGAAACCGAGTCCCAACGTCCGCAGTTTTGCGTCTTCTCCCTTGCTTATATAACTCATATGATGCGTTCTTGCATCTGTCACTATGTACGCCGTAAATCCTGCTTTTAAAATGCGATACCCAAAATCTGCCTCTTCATACATCGCATAATAAGATGTATCAAAACCACCGACTGCTTCAATTGCATCCTTGCTAACCATCATGATATTCGGAGAATAACATGTAGCATACCTCTTTTTTAGTTCCACTTCCTCAACCTTTTTCCCTGCATACAAACCCTTCGGTCTGGAAGAAAAAAAATGATAATCTCCGCTTGCAAGCCAAATAGTGTCTCCATAATATTTATTAATTGATAGTGGTCCAACCAATCCTATTCTGGAATCTTTTTCCATCTCTGCCACAAGATGCCTGATCATATCCGGGTATACAATATTATCATTATCTACAAATAAAAAGTATTCTCCCTTAGCATGCATAATCCCTTCATTTCTGCCTCCGGCAGCCATCAGATTTTCTTTCAAACCTATCATATGCACACGTTTGTCACTTCCAAACTTCTCCTGCACAAGTTCAACCGTATTATCCGTAGAGTTATTATCTACAATCAGAACTTCCAGATTTGTATAAGTGCTTTTTAATATAGAATCTACACACTCACTTAACATTTTCCCACGGTTATATGTCGGAATAATTACAGACACCAGTTTCATAGCTTTTCTACTTTCCTCCCTGTAAATATGCATCACAGCACAGCCTGATTCCGTCTTCAAAGCAGATTTCTGCGCGATACCCCGTATCACGCGTCAACTTTTCAACATCAATCTTAGTAAAATCAACATTATGCCCGTTAAAATCTTTTAAGCCGATTCCACTCTCTATTTTCTCGTTCACAATGTTCCTTAATTCTATTATAAACTCTTTTAACGGTCTCGGATGTCCATATCCCACATAATAAGCTGTATTCTTCTTTCCTTTTTCGCAGGCATACATCAATGCCCTTGCAATGTCTGTCACATAGGCAAAATCAGCAAACTGCTCCGCACTTGTAAGACTTGGAACTTCCCCTCGCGTATAGCTTCTGATCAAAAAATTAATAAAATTATTTGTAGTATCATCTGCACCATAAAAATTAGAAATATACGTCCAGCATAAGTCAATCCCATATTCCGTACACAGGCACTTGCACAAATATTCTGCACTGATCTTCCCTATTGCATAGCAGGTTACCATTTCAGGCGAGATCTGATCCTCTGTCAAATAATCCCGGTACATTAACTGCGTAACACTTCCTGCAACTAACAGCCTTTTTATCTGCATCCGTTTCATTGCCTCGATTAGTTTACAAGTAGACAGCACATTTTCCATCTGAAGTTCATAGTTCTTCCGCAAATCTCCAGAAGATCCTGCCCACGCCAGATGATATACATATTCTATCTGTGCACCATCTATTTTCTCCGGAAGACTGTCCCAGTTTTTCATATCACAATAGACCAATTTGACATTTGGCAGTTGATCGATACAAGACACCTCCGACTCTTCACTTCTTATGACCGCATATACCTTATAGTCATTATCAATCAGTGTCTGCACCAGATGATGTCCCATAAAACCATTTGCACCTGTAACGATTGCACCTTTCACATCCATCCTCCCTCGTATCAAAGATATCTTTTGCAGTATTCTTCAAAAGACATTGCATGCTGATCTTTTTCCGACAATATTTCCCTGTCAATCCCCTCCATCGGCCACTGAATATTCAGCTGCGTATCTTTATAATAGATTCCTCCACACTGTTCCGGGATATATCGCCCTGAACACTGATACGAAAATATTGTGTTATCTTCTAATGCCAAAAAGCCATGTGCAAATCCTTCCGGTATGTACAATCCTTTATGATCATTCTCACGCAATGTCTCGCCATGCCACTTGCCAAACGTACTTGAATCCCTCCGGAGATCACCAGCCACATCATAAATGGCGCCCTTTATCACATGAAGCAGCTTTGCCTGTGACTCTCCTGTTTGAAAATGAAGACCTCTGATTGCTCCCTTATGTGAGTAAATATCACTCCACTCCGTCACAGAAAAGTCCAACCCATTTTCAGCAAAAATATTTCTTTCAAAATTCTTCCGGTAAAATCCCCGATTATCATTCGCCACATGCGCGTGAATCAGCAGCATTCCCTCCAAATCGAGTTTCTCTATTTCAAATCCCATATGTATTAAATTCCTCCTAGCAGCATCTTATTTGCCAACGGCACTTTCTTAATAATGTATATTGCTGCATGACATATCACAAGTATGCCAACGGTCAATATAATATCTAATATATAATTTACTCTCTCAGCCTTAAAAACCGAGTAGCAGACTCCGCTTATTATCTTGCTGGACAAAATATATATTCCAATCGATTCTCTTCCGATTGCAGAAATTATTTTATGAATAAGATTTTGTCTGTAAAATTTCCAAACAACAAGCAGCATTATTGCCGATCCCGCACAACCGATCCCGTATCGCTGTAAATCATATCCAATATACTGCACCCATGATAAATTACCATATATATCAAATCCACTTACATAAATGTACGTATCAAACTGATATAAGCCAAGCAGAACAATAAATGCAATACAGATGATTACTTTATATCTATATACTTTTTCAGCA
>ERZ780167.469-NODE-469-length-41807-cov-6.213930_pt1 | contig 41807 bp, 33 predicted proteins | sample MGYA00510982_ERZ780167 | MGnify/ENA primary metagenome ERZ780167 (study PRJEB29588, sample SAMEA2146107) | human gut metagenome | biome: human gut; feature: human-associated habitat; material: faeces | place: Denmark | collected 2008/2010 ... | reverse complement strand
GAGGTCGGAAAACGAAAGTAGGAAGAAAACTGCTTCGTTTTCCTCCTACTCGATTCTCTTCAGATACTGGTTATTCGGCATCCGAAGCCGTCGTTCTTCTTCTCCGAGTCGGCTTTTCCTTGGCAGCATCTGCCTTCGGCTCTACTGTTACGCCTGCCAGTTCAGGGTCTATCATGATACGGCCACAATATTCGCAAACGATGATTTTCTTGCGCGAACGAATGTCCAGCTGTCTCTGGGGCGGAATCTTGTTGAAGCAACCACCGCAAGCGTCACGCTGTACGTAGACGATGCCCAAACCGTTTCTGGAATTCTTGCGGATACGCTTGAACGACTGGAGCAGACGAGGTTCGATCTTGGTTTCCAGATCCTTGGCCTTGTCTCTCAGCTTCTCTTCCTCCTGCTTGGTTTCCGAAACGATTTCGTCCAGTTCGTTCTTCTTCACCTCCAGGTCCTGTTTTCTTTCTTCCAGCTGTGCAGTGCAAGTTTCCACTTCTTTTTCTTTGGCGGCTTCCTGCTCCGTAAACTCACGGATGCGCTTCTCGCACAATTCTATTTCCAGTGATTGGAATTCAATTTCCTTGCTCAGGAAGTCATACTCACGGTTGTTGCGCACGTTGTCCTGCTGGTCCTTGTACTTTGCGACAGAAGCCTTGGCTGTCTCGATTTCTACCTTCTTGGTAGCGATGGACGATTTCAGCTCGGCAATTTCCGAATTGATTCTCTCGATACGAGTGTTCAAACCGGCAATCTCGTCTTCCAAATCCTGTACTTCCAACGGAAGTTCTCCTCTCAGTGTCTTGATTTCGTCAATCTTCGAGAGAGTTGTCTGCAACTGGAACAAAGTTTTCAGTTTCTGTTCCACCGTCAGTTCCTGCGAATCTTTCTTTGCTTCTTTAGCCATTTTAGTTACATGTATTTTATGGGATTGGTGTTCACCCGCGTCTGCTGTACGTCCAGACTGGGAAACAGGTCCCTGATTATAGTATAGAATATTTCTTTCGTATATTGCTCGCTTTCGTAGTGTCCCGTCTCGGCCAGCAGGATTTCACCTTCGTGGCCGAAAAACTCATGATACTTGATTTCTCCTGTAAGGAACACGTCCGCCCGTTGCCGGATGGCCAATGGCAGAAGAAAAGCGCCTGCGCCTCCACACAAAGCAACGGTTTGTATCTCCCTTCCCATCAGTTTGTTATGGCGAAGGCATTCCACTTCGAACGTCTTCTTGACGCGCTTCAGGAACTCCAGTTCCGTCTCAGGCTTTTCCAGTTCGCCTATCACGCCCGCCCCAGCCTGCTGCCATGTGTTCTGCAGCGGATACAAGTCGAAAGCAGGTTCCTCATACGGATGCACCTTCAGCAGAGCCCTGACAGCTTCCGCCTTCCGATAGGCAGGCACGATGGTCTCGATGCGCACCTCTGCCTCGGTATGCAGTTCGCCGACAGCGCCACAATAGGGATGTGTCCCCTCCTGTGCCCGAAACGTACCGCTGCCTTCCACGTTGTAGCTGCACGAGTCATAGCGTCCGATACAGCCGCATCCGGCCGCAAACAAGACGTTTCTCACCTCTTCGGCCTGCGCCACAGGCACATACGTGACCAGCTTCACCAGGGCTTCTTCCTTGGGCTCGAGCACACGTACGTTCTTCAGACCGAGTTTCTCGGCTATCTTGAAGTTGACCCCACCCCAGGCGTTGTCCATATTGGTGTGGGCGGCATAAATCACGATGTCGTTCTTGATTGCTTTCAGGATGCAACGCTCCACGTAGTCCCGTCCCGTAATCGACTTGCAGCCCTTGAAGAGGAGCGGATGATGGGCAATCACCAGATTATACCCCAACCCGATGGCCTCGTCCAGCACAGCTTCGGTTACGTCAAGACACAACAAAGCCCCTGTTGCTTCCGCTTCTGTCAATCCGATTTGCAGGCCGGCATTGTCAAATCCGTCTTGCAATGGCAGAGGCGCGAACCGTTCAAGGGCGCTTACGATCTCTTTTATCTTCATAAAACAGAGAATTTGGGTGCAAAGATAAGAAAAAAGAATGAATACAGACAGGAGAACTTATTTTTTTGCAACCCATTTCTCCTTTATTCCGACGAAGCCAAATATTTGTCGTATCTTTGTCTCACTGATTCATTCAAAAAAACGACATTCAGATTATGATACAGAACGAAAGAGACTTGCGTCACGAGCATGTACTCGCCGTGGCCCGACAAATGATGACAGCCGCCCGCACTGCTCCCAAAGGCAAGGGCATCGACGTCGTAGAGGTGGCTATGGTAACCGACGACGATTTGCAAAAACTCTCCGACACAATGCGGCAGATATCCGAAGAGACCGGCATGAAATTCTTCTTGCGCGATGCCGACAACATCCTCCAGGCCGAGTGTGTTATAATAATAGGCACACGCGAACAGGCGCAAGGATTGAACTGCGGGCATTGTGGGTTTGCCACCTGTGCCGCCCGTCCCGAAGGAGTGCCTTGCGCGCTCAACACCGTGGATGTGGGCATTGCAGTCGGCTCGGCCTGTGCTACAGCCGCCGACCTGCGTGTCGATACGCGCGTCATGTTCTCTGCCGGACTGGCTGCCCAGCGTCTGCAATGGCTGCCCCAATGCAAGAACGTACTGGCCATCCCTGTCAGTGCCTCTTCCAAGAATCCGTTCTTCGACCGCAAACCCAAGGAAGCCAACAAGTGATGGAAAAGACTGCTACTTACTTCCCAGCTGAATGGGCACCTCAGAGCGGTGTTCAGCTGACGTGGCCCCATGCCGCTACGGACTGGGCCTATATGCTCCCGCGCGTACAGGCATGTTTCGTGAACATCGCCCGCGAGATTGCCGCCCGCGAACGGCTGCTCATCGTCACACCCGAACCCGAAGCTGTGAAACGACAGATAGCCGATACCGTCCGCATGGAGAACGTACGCTTTGTGCAGTGCCCCACCAACGATACATGGGCACGCGACCACGGCGCCATCACCCTGATAGGTGCAGAAGGCCCCATCCTGCTCGACTTCAAGTTCAACGGCTGGGGACTGAAATTCGCGTCAGATAAAGATAACTTGATTACCCGCCACCTAGTGGAGGCAGGAGCCTTGCACGGCACCTACGAGAACCGCCTGGGCTTTGTCCTCGAAGGAGGCTCCATCGAAAGCGACGGACGGGGCACGCTGCTCACCACGTCAGAGTGCCTGCTCTCGCCCAACCGCAACGGACAGATGACACAGGCCGAAATTGAAGACTACCTGCGTCGTACCTTCCATGTACAGCAGGTTCTCTGGCTGAACCATGGCTACCTGGCGGGCGACGATACGGACAGTCACATCGATACCCTGGCCCGCCTCTGCCCAGACGACACCATCGTCTACGTGCAGTGTACCGATAAGCAGGACGAGCACTACGACGCGCTCCGCCAGATGGAAGAACAACTCAAGACCTTCCGCACCCTTACAGGAAAACCCTACCGTCTGCTCCCCCTGCCGATGGCCGATGCCGTAGTAGAAGACGGCGAACGCCTGCCAGCCACCTACGCCAACTTCCTTGTGGTGAACGGGGCCGTGCTCTACCCCACCTACGCCCAACCCGACAATGACCGCCGTGCTGCCGAAGTGCTCAGCCAGGCTTTCCCAGGCTATGAGATTGTAGGCATCGACTGTCGTGCCCTCATCTGCCAGCACGGGTCGCTCCATTGCGTCACGATGCAGTATCCGGTCGGCGTATTGGATTGAAACAAAGCTTTAAAACTTGACAATAAAACTTTTGATACACAGCAAATTATGAGAAAAATAAAAGTAGGCATCATCCAGCAGGCCAATACCGCCGACCTGCGGACCAATCTGATGAACCTGGCCAAGAGCATCGAAGCCTGTGCCGCTCATGGCGCACAGTTGGTCGTGTTGCAGGAATTGCACAATTCGTTGTATTTCTGCCAAACAGAGAACACACAGCTCTTCGACCTGGCCGAACCGATACCTGGCCCTTCGACCGGCTTCTATTCCGAACTGGCCGCAGCCAACCGCATTGTGCTTGTCACATCTCTCTTTGAGAAGCGTGCGCTGGGTCTCTACCACAACACGGCCGTAGTCTTCGACCGCGACGGCAGCATTGCCGGCAAATATCGCAAGATGCACATCCCCGACGATCCCGCTTATTATGAGAAGTTCTATTTCACCCCCGGCGATTTGGGCTTCGAACCCATACAGACCTCACTGGGCAAGTTAGGCGTACTCGTCTGCTGGGACCAGTGGTATCCCGAAGCTGCCCGCCTCATGGCCTTGAAGGGTGCCGAGCTGCTCATCTACCCCACCGCCATCGGCTGGGAAAGCACCGATACGGACGACGAGAAGGCCCGCCAACTGAATGCCTGGATCATCTCCCAACGCGGACATGCGGTGGCCAACGGTCTGCCAGTCATCGCTGTGAACCGCGTAGGACACGAACCCGACCCGTCTGGACAGACCAATGGCATCCTCTTCTGGGGCAACAGCTTTGTGGCCGGACCGCAAGGCGAACTGCTGGCACAAGCAGCCAACGACCATCCTGAAAATTTGGTTGTAGAAATAGACATGGAGCGTTCGGAGAATGTGCGCCGCTGGTGGCCTTTCCTGCGAGACCGCCGCATCGACGCCTACGAAGGCATTGTAAAACGCTTCCTGGATTAATCTTTCCTACTACCTGTCAATTTGCCCATAAACGAACTGCCCGCAGGCGTCGTTTGTGGGCAATCAGTTTCTGCTTCTCCGTAGCCGGATATCATGCTTGCCGAACCGCTCGTCCAACATGCGGGCAGGTATAATCTTCAGCAAGGTTTCTCTCACAGCATTGACCGCTCTCTCCCGCACAAAATCTTCTTTCAAGAAAATGGATATGCGGCGCTGGGGAGACGGCATACTTTCAATGGGGCGTACATGTTCCCTTTGTTTGTCTGTCAGGAAGCCTACATGCAGCTCAGGGATAATGGTATATCCACCGTTACGGTCTACAATTCGAATCAGTGTCTCGATGCTGCCCGCTTCGTACACATGATTTCCCACCTCCTGATTCTTACAGAAGCTGGTCGCTTCGCCATGAACGCAATGTCCTTCTTTCAGCACCCACATCTGATCGGCCGGCAACAACATCCCAGGACCGCTTGGCAGCGTGTCCCATTGGCATCCCTCGGAGAAATATACGACAAAACGCTCCACATAGACCGGTATCTCCAATAAAGAAGTTCCCTCCAGGGGCGAAGTGGTCATGATCATATCCAGATTCCCGTAGGCCAGTTCCTGCAACAGTCCCTTGTTGTCCCGTTCGTCCAAATGAAGTTTCATATTCGGATAAGCATGTTGGAAATGGTAGATGAAATCGGGCACGATGTAGGGAGCAATGGTCGGAACAATGCCAATATGCAGACTGCCGTTCATGGCACCCGTTTCGTCGGCCACCACCTCCTTGATGCGCTGGGTTTCGTTCAAGGCCGTCTGTGCCTGACGGATAATCTTGACCCCGATGCTGGTGGGAACCACACTCCGCCTGCTCCGCTCGAAGATTTTGACATCCAGTTCTTCTTCCAATTTCTGTATCATGGCACTGAGGGTGGGCTGAGTCACTCCACAGGCTTCGGCAGCAAGGACAAAATGGCGGTACTTGTCCAAGGCCACGATGTATTCCATTTGTTGCAGGTTCATATATTTAATAGATTACGTCTATACAAAGATAAACGAAATCTGTTGTACGCCCCCTGTTTTCCCTCTAATTTTGCATCAGAATCAAACAAAGAAAGGAAAATATGAAAAACTTATTACTGAAAAACTGGGATTTCGTCCGAACCCTGCGCTTATTGATCGGACTGGGAGTCGGCGGATATGCAGCCTGGGCAGGCGATTATTTCTTGGCGGCATTAGGCGGATTGTTCATCATCCAGGCACTATTCAATCTGTCCTGCTGCGGGAGCGGTGGATGCTCTGTAGCATCGCAGAAAAAGACACTCTACCAGGACGTCATCAAGCCCTATCATCCCGATGCGTCCCACAAATAAATGAAATGCGAAGCGAACAAAATCAAAATAACAACCATAAAAACAGAAAACAAGTATGAAAACGATGTCATTGAACAAAGCAGACTTCTTAAATAAAGTAGCCAACTATGAAACAAGCCCCTCCGAATGGAAATTCTTGGGCGAAAGACCGGCCATCATTGATTTTTATGCCACCTGGTGCGGTCCTTGCAAGATGCTGTCGCCCGTTCTTGAAGAACTGGCAGCCGAATATGCAGGAAAGATAGATATCTATAAGATTAATGTAGAAGAGGAAGAGGAACTGGCAGGTGTATTCGGCGTCAGAAGTGTCCCCACCCTGCTCTTCGTTCCCATGGAAGGAGCTCCGCAAATGGCTCAAGGGGCGTTGCCCAAGAACGTGTTGCAGGAAGCCATCCGGAACGTACTGCTGCCAGAATGAGAGAACTTACCTGAAAGTAATTTTCTTGTTCATCAGGAAATTGACCGCACCGTAGACAAACAATCCGAGGAACTGGGCCAGATATTCGTTGCAGCCAAGCAACTCGACCAGTGCGATAAGGAAAAGGAACTGGGCCCCGTAGGCCATTCCGAAAGCAATAAGAAAGAGCAGCACCTGCCGCCAGGTGTTGCTCTTTTTGTTTGTAGGAAATATCCAATACTTGCACCAGACGAAGTTGTTCGTCTGTGCAAGTACATAAGCTGTCACGTTGGAAGCCAGGTAATGGATATCACAAACACCCATCATCACCCCGATGGTAGCGGCGGTAATCAGCGCATTCAGCGTGCCGATGACCACGAAGCGGAAGATGCGTGTCGTTTCTCTCACTGCCCGTCCGACGTTTTTATTCTTTCACATCCACAATCAGATTCAGCTCGTCCAGCTGTTTCTGGTCGAGGTAACCCGGAGCGTCGAGCATGACATCGCGTCCGCTGTTGTTCTTCGGGAAGGCAATGCAGTCGCGGATGCTGTCCAGTCCGGCAAAGATGCTCACCCAGCGGTCCAAACCGTAGGCCAGACCTCCGTGAGGGGGTGCTCCGTACTTGAAGGCGTTCATCAGGAAGCCGAACTGCTCCTGAGCCTTCTCGGGCGTGAAGCCCAATATCTCGAACATCTTGGCCTGCAGCTTCGCATCGTGGATACGGATGGAACCGCCACCCACTTCGATACCGTTGCACACCATGTCGTATGCATCGGCACGCACAGCTGCCGGATCGGTATCCAACAAGGGGATATCCTCGTCCTTCGGATGGGTGAACGGATGGTGCATGGCCATCAGTCGTCCTTCCTCCTCGCTCCACTCGAACATGGGGAAGTCTACCACCCACAGCAGGGCAAACTTGTTCTTGTCGCGCAGGCCCAGCTGATTGCCCATCTCCAGACGGAGCTCGCAGAGCTGCTTGCGCGTCTTCATGGCATCGTCGCCGCTGAGAATCAGAATCAGGTCACCGGGCTTCGCACCGAAGGCGGCCTTCATCTGCTGCAGCACCTCCTGCGTGTAGAACTTGTCTACGCTGGACTTCACGTTACCGTCGGCTTCCACACGGGCGTAAACCATACCCTTGGCACCGATTTGCGGACGCTTCACAAACTCGGTCAGCGCGTCGAGCTGTTTGCGTGTATAGTGGGCTGCCCCCTCGGCACAGATACCGCCGATGTAGGCCGCATTGTCGAATACCGAGAAGCCGTATCCTTTCAGAATATCCATCAGCTCAACAAACTTCATGCCGAAGCGCAGGTCAGGCTTGTCGCTGCCATAATACTTCATGGCCTCGGACCAAGGCATGCGCTGGAACGGTTCGGTCAGTTCTACACCGCGGATGGTCTTGAACAGGTACTTGGCCATGCCTTCGAACAGCTCGATGACATCGTCCTGCTGTACGAACGACATTTCGCAGTCTATCTGCGTAAATTCCGGCTGACGGTCGGCACGCAGGTCCTCGTCGCGGAAGCACTTCGCAATCTGGAAGTAGCGGTCGAAGCCCGATACCATGAGCAGCTGCTTCAGTGTCTGCGGACTTTGCGGCAAAGCGTAGAACTGTCCCGGATTCATACGCGAAGGAACGACAAAGTCGCGTGCACCCTCGGGAGTCGAACCGATGAGCAACGGAGTCTCCACTTCGATGAAACCTTTGCTGTCCAGGTATTTGCGCACCTCGATGGTCATCTTGTGGCGCAGTTCCAGATTCTTGCGCACAGCCGTACGGCGCAAGTCCAGATAACGGTACTTCATGCGAATGTCATCGCCTCCGTCCGTATTGTCTTCAATGGTGAAAGGAGGAGTCAGGGCTGCGTTGAGCACATTCAGTTCGGACACGATGATTTCAATGTCGCCCGTAGGCATGTTGGCGTTCTTGCTGAAACGCTCGTTCACCGTACCGGTCACCTGAATGACATATTCGCGTCCCAGACGGTTGGCCTGTTCGCAAAGCCCGGCATTCACCTCTTCGTTGAATACCAACTGTGTGATGCCGTAGCGGTCGCGGAGGTCAATGAAAGTCATGCCTCCCATCTTACGGCTGCGCTGCACCCATCCGGCCAGCGTCACCTGCTTATTGACATCAGAGATGCGGAGTTCTCCGCAAGTGTGTGTTCTATACATTTCTTTATCTATTTATTTTAAGCATACACGTTAATTCAAGCATGCAAAAGTACACAATATTTATAATACTCGGCCTATTTTTTCGCCAGCTTTTTGATCTGTTCCTTTCCTTTGTCCAAAATAGCCCGGTTTTTGTGCGAAATATCTTCCACAAATGCTTCGTTGAGCTGCTTCAAGCCATTGATATAATCTTGTGCCCGCTGCAGCACGTTGCCCGACCGTTTGCAGGTCTCGCACGGCACGATGACCTTCAGTTCGCGCTGCACGATGCTCACCTCTATATCTTCGCCGGCCATCATGGGATCGCCGTCGAAGTGCACCACTCCCGGCTTGGAACGGTGGATGCGCAATGACTTGCACTGGAATGTCTTGATGCGGCTGTTCTGGTCGATGGTCTTGTTGAACAGCTGGAACGACAGGGAGGGAACGTCGAGCACCGTAAAAGGTTCCAGAATGGTGACATCCAGCAGACCGTCATCCAGCGTCGCCCGTGGAGTGATGTAGGCATTGTTGCCGTACTGCGACGCGTTGCCGCAGGCGATGAGGAAAGCCCGATAACGGGTCGACGCATTGCCGTCCATCTCCAGCTCGTAGACTTCGGGCCTGTACTTCAGGCTCTCCAGCAAAGTCTGTTCCAGATAGGTCAGCGGTCCGCGCTTCCCTGCCTGCGAGAATTTAAGGCTGACAAAGGCATCGAAGCCCACGCCGCACGTACAGAAAAAAGGAATACCGTTGATCTTTCCATAATCAATCACTTCCAGCCGCCCGCCGTTGATGATGTCCACCGCCTTCTTGGGGTCCAGCGGAATTTGCAGATGGCGGGCCAGCCCGTTGCCCGACCCGCATGGAATGATGCCCAGGGCCGTATCCGTATGTACCAGCGAACGGGCTATCTCGTTGATGGTTCCGTCACCTCCGATGGCCACTACGGCAAAAGCCTTCTCGGCCGCCTTCTGTGCCGCTATCTTGACGGCATGCCCGGCATACTCCGTATAGACCACCTCCATGTCATACTTCTCCCGGTCCAGCTTTTCGTTCACCCAGGCCAGAATCTGCTCCTTACCCTGCGTGCCGGATATCGGATTGATTACAAAAACGATTTTCTTCTTGTTGTTGTCCATGTCCAAAAAGGATTTTCATGTCGTGCAAAAGTAATACAAATCCTCAGAAAAAACGTAATAAAGCGATTTTAAAACGCTGGGAAAAGATATTTTTTCAACTATTTGGTGCATAAAAAAAGTAATTTTGCTATCTTTGCCCCCTGTTTTAAAAACCTGACAAAAATAAACATACTAATTATAAGACATTCAATGGGTTTACTACAAGAAAAATTTGCGAAATACGACCTGCCGCAACAATTTATGGCCAAAGGCGTATATCCTTATTTCCGTGAAATCGACAGCCACCAGGATACAGAGGTACTGATGGATGGCAAGAAGGTCCTGATGTTCGGTTCGAATGCCTATATGGGCCTGACGTATGACAAACGCATCATTGATGCAGCCAAGGCAGCTACCGACAAATATGGCACAGGTTGTGCCGGGTCCCGTCTGCTGAACGGCACACTCGACATCCACGTGCAGCTGGAAAAGGAACTGGCTGAATTCGTGGGAAAAGACGAAGCGCTCTGCTTCTCCACAGGTTTTACCGTAAACGAAGGTGTCATCCCCCAGTTGGTGGGACGTGGTGACTACATCATCTGCGATGACCGCGACCACGCTTCCATCGTAGACGGACGCCGCCTGTCCTTCGCCACGCAGTTGAAGTACAAGCACAACGACATGGAGGCCCTGGAAAAGGAACTCCAGAAGTGCGAGCCCGAAGCCGTGAAGCTGATTGTAGTAGACGGTGTGTTCTCCATGGAAGGCGACCTGGCCAACCTGCCCGAGATTGTCCGTCTGAAGAAGAAATACAATGCCAGCATCTACGTGGACGAAGCCCACGGTCTGGGTGTGTTCGGCCGTCAGGGACGCGGTGTCTGCGACCATTTCGGCGTGACCGACGACGTAGACCTGATTATGGGTACCTTCAGCAAGTCGCTGGCTTCCATCGGCGGTTTCGTAGCCGGTGACAAGGAAGTCATCAACTGGCTCCGCCACAACGCCCGCTCCTACATCTTCCAGGCCAGCAGCACCCCTGCCGCTACGGCCGCAGCACGCGAAGCGCTCCACATCATCCAGAACGAACCCGAACGCATCCAGCACCTGTGGGACATCACCAACTATGCTCTGGAAGCCTTCCGCAACGCAGGTTTCGAGATCGGTGATACGGAGTCGCCCATCATCCCGCTGTATGTGCGTGATACGGAGAAGACCTTTACCGTCACCAAGCTGGCTTTCGACGAAGGTATCTTCATCAACCCCGTTATTCCGCCTGCCTGCGCTCCGCAGGACACGCTGGTACGTGTAGCCCTGATGGCCACGCACACCAAGGAGCAGATTGACTATGCGGTCGAGAAGCTGACCAAGTGCTTCAAGCAGCTGGACATCATCAAATAAAGAGAAAGGCTGTAGTTTGACAAATAACGACAAGCGGCGGGCAGTTCCGGTTTTCAAGACTGCCCGCCGCTTCTTTTTTATTCAATTACAGATTTGCCTCGGCCACTACCTGTCCGTCGAACAGGTTGATGACGCGATCGGCAAAGCCGGCATCGTGCTGCGAGTGCGTCACCATGACGATGGTAGTACCTTCCTTGTTCAGCTCCTTCAGCAGGTCCATCACTTCCTTACCGTTCTTCGAGTCGAGGTTACCGGTCGGCTCGTCGGCCAGAATCAGTTTCGGGTTGGCCACTACGGCACGGGCAATGGCCACACGCTGCTGCTGACCGCCGGAGAGCTGCTGCGGGAAGTGCTTGGCACGGTGGCTGATGGCCATGCGCTCCATTGCCTGCTCGATGCGCTGCTTGCGTTCGCTGGCAGGCACGCCCATGTAGAGCAGCGGCAGTTCGATGTTCTCATACACGTTCAGCTCATCAATCAGGTTGAAACTCTGGAATACGAAACCGATGACACCCTTTCGCAGGCTGGTGCGCTGTGCCTCGGTATATTTCGACACTTCCGTGCCGTTCAGGTAATATTCTCCCGCCGTGGGGTTGTCCAGCAGGCCCAGGATGTTGAGCAGGGTGGACTTGCCGCAACCTGACGGTCCCATGATGGCTACAAATTCGCCCTCGTTTACTTCGATGTTCACATTGTTCAGTGCCAATGTCTGTACTTCTTCCGTACGGAATACTTTCTGCAAGTTTACTGTCTTGATCATAATCTTACTGTTTTTGTGTCTTTCCCGATTGATGGAAAAGACGGGTTAAATATACTGGTTAATTTATAATTATCAGTTCTTCAATGTTCTCTTTTTTATTCCCTCTTCATCACCTCCGCCGGATTGACCTGCGACGCCCGGCGTATCTGCCACAGCACGGTGAGCAGGGCGATGACGGCCACCGTCAGGCCCGCCACGAGGAAAATCCACAGCGAGAGCGGGGCATGATGGGGAAAGTCCTCCATGTAGCGGTGGATGGCGACGTAGGCAACGGCGGCACCCGTCACGAAGGCGGCTCCCAGCAGGACGAGGTACTTGCGCAGCAGCAGGCGGCAAATGTCGGCCACCTGTGCGCCGTGCACCTTGCGCAGGGCTATCTCGCGGTAGCGCTGGCGGATGTCGTAGAGCGACAGACCGAACAGTCCCAGACAGGCGATGCCGATGGCTATCAGGGCAAAAGTAATGACGATGCTCGTCACCTTCCGGTCATCCTCGTGCAGGCGGGCTATCTCGTCCGTGATGAACGAATACTCAAAGTCGCCCCGGCCCACAGCCTCCTGGTAGAGGTCGCTGAGGAAAGCGATGGCTTCCTTCCGCTTGCCGGGGGCGATGGAGAGGAACGTGAAGTCGCGCCAGCTGTCTTGATAGATGAAGACTACCGGCTGGTTTCCGCCCGACAAGTGGCCGGTGCGGAAGTCGTCCACCACGCCTATGATGTCGTAGGAGGGAATCTCATTCCAGTCGTCACCCGAACGGTACCAGAAGCGTTGGTTCGGCGTGACCTTCTCCGTCCGCCAGTCCCGGATGTGCAGGGCCTGGAGGAAAGCCCGGTTGGCTATCAGCTTGCAGGCATATTTGTCCTCGTCCTCGTTCCATCTCCGGCCTTCCAGCAGCTGGAAGCCGAAGAAGTCCATGTATTCGCGCGAGGCCCAGAGATGGCAGGCCTCTACCTTCTGTCCGTCGTCCGTGCGGAAACGGGTATCCGGTTGCAGATCGTAGGGCGGGATGCCATAAGTCATTCCTGTAAACAAGGGTGACTCCCCGATGCGTTTTTCCAGCAGGGCAAAGGCGGCCTCCTTCTTCTTCGTCTCCTGTTGTCTGATTTCCCAGTCGTTTGTGGCTGCCGGATTCTCTTTCCAGAACGGGCACTGAATGATGTCCTCCGTGCGGTAGCCCACGTCCGTATGCAGCAGGAACTGCAAGTGGCGGCTCAGGTAGATGGCGGCCACCGTCAGGCAGAAGGCGATGACGTATTGCAGGAAGAGGAACACCGTTCGCGAGCGGGTTGCCTTGCCTCCTACCCCCACCTGGCTGAGCGAACGCATGGTCGCGGCATGCGCATAGCGCCAGTAAGGCGGCAGCATGGTGAAGAGCGGCAGCAGAAACAGCACAGCCGCGGACAGCAGCAGGTCGAAGCGCAGGTCGCCCTGTACGGGAATGTCGAACCATGCGTCCACCATCCACCGTGTCACCTCTACCAACAGCCAGGCCAGGAAAACGACCGCCGCATTCAGGCAGACATTCTCCGCATAGAGCTGGAGGAAGATTTGTCCCTTGCCGGCTCCCAGCACCTTCTTCATGCCCAGTTCGCGGCCCCGCTTCAGCATCACCACCGAATAGAGGTTCATGTAGTTGAGCAGGCCCACCAGCAGAATCAGCCCCGCCACCAGTCCGAGCAGTCGGAGCACGTCCGACCGTCCCTGCGTTACCGATTCGGCAAAAGCAGATACCTGCCTGTTCAGGTAGAAATCCTTGAGCGGGACGAGCTGGTAATAGACGGCCCGTGCCCCGTAGCATATCAGTTTCATGGGCGTGCGGTTGGTACGATTTATCTCGTCCCCGTCCTCCGGGCGGTGCAGGCGTACCACTTCGTAGGCCACCCGACTCCAGTCCTTCATCAGGTACACGGACAAGACGACATCGAACTGGAAAGAGGACTTCGTGAATGGCTCCTTCAGGATGCCTGCCACACGGACGGGTTTGCCCGACGACGTAACCAGCTCCTTGCCCACCGCATGCTCGGTCCCGAATATCCGCAGGGCGGCCTGTGGCGTCAGCAGGGCTTCGTCGGGTTTCAGTTGCAGGCTGCCTTCCTTGCAGCCGTAAGGTATCAGGTCGAAGAACAGGCTGTCCACCACCATGGTGTTTACTGCATAGCGATAGTCGTCCTTCGTCACAAAGTCATCGTCAAACATCATAAACCGGCTGAACGCCTCCACTGCCGGATGATCCAGCGGATTGCGGTAATTGGGGTCGTTGTTCCGGTCCCCGCTCTCGCCCAGCGACCCTCTCGGTTCTCCTTCCTTGAAAACGGCTGTCAGGAAAGTCCGGTCGGCTTCGGGTACAAAATGATTGACGGTACGCTCCTGGTGGATGTAGCGCACCAGCACAAAGACACAACCCAGGCTCAGGGCCAGTCCCAGCACATTGATGGCGGTGTAGGTCCTGAAGCGCAGGATGGTACGGATGGATAAGAGTAATGCTTTCATATATTCATTATTTATTTTTTATTTTTTATTTATCAATGGATTATTCCCGTTTGATGACTTCAGCCGGATTCACTCGCATTACCTGCCTAATCTTGCAGGCCACGGTCAGCACAACGACCGACAGGATGAAAACAAAGAGTAACGTGCCCCATTGCCATGCGGGAATAGATGGTGCGCCGCTTTCCATAAGTTCATTCACCAACAGATAGGCCAACGGGAAACCTGTAAGAAACGCCAGCATAAAAATAAGGAAATAAGATTTACCAAACAAATATGCGATGACCTTCGGTGTAGCTCCGTTGATTTTACGGATGGCCACTTCCTTCTGCCTTCCTGTAGTGTCCAGTGAAATGGCGGAATAAATGCTCAATATGACCAATAACAGACTGATGAAAGCCAAGGCAGCCAAGGCTACGCGGGTGGCAGCTATAGCACCGTTCAGGGTGTGTTTGTTGTCCGACAAAAGCCGCATTTCCAACGGCAAGGTCTCAGGTATGTATGTACGATAGATTTTCTCCAATCGGTCCATAACCTTTTGGGCATCCTGTCCTGCAGCTACACGGAAATAGAGATAGTTATACTCCCGAGAAGGAAAGAAGACCGAGCCTGCCGTCCTCACAGTATCTGTTGACTCACCGTATAATACTTTATATACACCGGCTATACGATAAGGTTTGCCTTCCAGCGTTATGCTGGAAGGTACGCTGTCTTTGGCCAATGCTCCATTCAGTCTTTCACTGACATACACTACGTCTCCGACATCTGCCACCCCTTTTTCTCCTTGCAGGGGGATGTGCAGAAAGTCAAAATAATCAGGACTTCCCGTAACGTATTCCACCTTTCTGTTTTGTTTACCGTTTTGCCAATCAATGGAATACAAAGTCTGTGGATACTGTACCGTACTTATTTTGCCGATAATCTCGGGTAAGGCCATGAAGTCGTTCAGCATCGGCTCCAAGTTCTTCCGCACGTAAAACGATTTAGGCTGGAAGACAATGATCTGTTCCTCTTCTTCGGGCGAAAGAGGACTGTAACTGTCAAACGTGCGATGCAGGGCTATCTGAATGCATAGTACGCTACCCACAAAGAATACGGCGATACTCAATTGTAACCACATCATGACTGAGCGGAACACGTGCCGACCTCCCTGTCCAATCACCTGCCTGCTGATGCCCGTGCGCCGTAAGTGCCAGACCGGAACATAAGCTATCGGTAGACAAAGCAATACCAGAAGCAAGTAATTCTTCAGTTGCGTACCATAAATGTCTTTCAAGTCCATCCAACTCATCTTATATAAATCTTCTTGAGCTATGTATTGTCTTCCTACACTGACAACTACCTCCGTCAAAGCGAGCGACACAAGAGCGGCCGCAGTCAACATCCAAAACACTTCGGCAAAAAGAAGCGTCAGGAGTCCCTTCGTATCCGACCCCATGCACTTGCGCAACGCCACTTCCCGATGACGGTTATAGAACATCTGAAAGACAAATTTCAGAAAATTAATCAGGGCCGAAATCAGAATAAGCGCTGCCAACAGACGAAGCATCAGCCTTACTCCACGCATCTGGTTATACTGGTGCATCACACTTATGGCCGAAGCAGTCCATGCGCCGTCTTTGTGCATCAAGGATTGCTTTTGCAGGTTGCTGTTTAGCGAAGCCAAAGTAACATCTTCGGCCAGCAGACTCTTTACTCCCAAGGTGTGGTCCGTTACCAGCTGGTAGGAGAAGTAACAGTCTATCTCCTGTTCCGTCAGTCTGCCTTCTTCTGCTACATTCACTACCTTGAACTGGCGAATACCGTTGTCGCGAAAGATGCTTGGTTCCAAAAGACATACAATACTGCCTATGGGATTTTCCGTTCCGAATACTTTCCGGGCAAACCGACGTGACAAGACTACCTCGTCCGGATGTTCCGGCAAACGGTCGCCATACAGCAACTTACGCCCTTCATAGCGGAAACTGTACGGATTGACGGCCGTGTATTCGATGATGAAAGGCCTCTCCTGCTGTTCATGGTCGATGACGCTGACTTCAGTAGATCGGGAATAAGATTCCACAGACAAGGCGGTCAGTCCGTGGACGGACCATTCTTCCATCCGACTGATATCCTCGACCGTAAAACCGGCATTGTATGGCTGCTCCTTACTGGAAAGCCGCAGGATAATCCGCCGTTCGGCATCGGGCAGGGAACTGTAATAGTCGGACTGCCCGATGAAATAATCCGCCAGCGAATAACAAACAATCCCGATGGCCAAACAAACTACGGAAATCAGATGATGAACCTTATACTTCAATAAATTGCGCCAAGCGACTTTCAGGTAATGTAGTATCATAAGCATTTACGGCCTCACCCCCGACCCCTCTCCCAAGGAGAGGGGAGGCTGAGCGACGGCATTCTTTTTAAGTTATTGTTATCTATTATTCATTCCTAATTTATTTCTATTTTGTATTCATCCCCCTCCCCCCCTCTCCCTGGGAGAGGGGCCGGGGGTGAGGCTACTCATTCTTCATCGCCTCCACCGCCTTCACCCGGCTCAGCATCCAGCCTTGCAGGCAGACGATAAGGGCCGATACACCCCATACGACAACCAGCGGCCACACAAAGATGCCGACCGAGAGCGGGGCACGATAGGCAAACTGCTCTAACCAGCGCTGCATCAGCCACCAGGCAACGGGCATGGCCAGCACGTAGGCCACTGCGGCGTAGAGGCAGAAGGGCTTGTTGAGCAGCCAGATGATCTGTCCGCGCGTGGCGCCGTGCACCTTGCGGATGCTGATTTCGCGTATCCGCTGGCGGGTGGCATACCAGGCGATGCCGAACAGGCCGAAGCCCGTCAGCAGCAGGCCGATGAGGGCGTAGAACGTCAGGATGCGCGACAGCGAAAGCACCTTCCCGTTGCGCTTCATGAAGTCCTGGTGCATGTCCGTGTATTGGAAGGGCTGGCCGGGATGAAGCTCGTTCCACACAGCTTCAATCTGTTGCAACGTCTCCGCACGGTTCTCGGGGCGCAGGCGGATTTGCAGGCAGAAGGCTTTCTCCAGACGGGACATCGGCGCGATGCTGACCACCGCAGGAGCAATCTCCTCTTCCAGCGAGTTGATGGGGAAGTCGCGTATTACGCCTGCAATGACGGATAGTGTGTCCTCGTCAGCCGTGTCAAACTCACGCAGCGAACGACCGATGGGACTGCCTTCCGGCGCCAGCGTGCGGACGAAGCTCTCGTTCACCAGAACCGGATAAGCGTAGCTCTGCTGAATCTGTCTGATGCTGCCGCCTTCCAGCAGTTCGAGGCCGAGGGTGCGCACCAGGGTAGAGTCGCCCGCCAGTTTCAGCAGATGGGTACGTATTTCTTCTCCGCCGGGACGCTGGACCGTCAGCTGGCTGATCCAGGCGTTCAGTACGGAGCTGAACGACAGGGTAACGGACTCGATGCCCTGCACGCGTTTCTCCAGTTCCGCCTTGAACGGGCCGGCGGGAGGACCAAACATATCGCCCGTCTCGATGCAGTTTTCGTAGCGCGAGGCCTGCCGTTCGGTCAGAGACATCTGGTTGCGCGCTACGAGGGTGGCCAGCAGCAGGCCGATGGAGATGGCAAACTGAACCGTCACCAGCACGGCCACGAAGCGCTGCTTGCGCCGTCCGCCGTAGAGTGTGCGGTACTGGCTGAACGACAGACGCGACAGGCGGCGACTGATGTACCAGGCCGGTATGACGGACATTACCAGAATGAACACCAACAGCCAGGGCAGCATCTGGCTGCTGAAGAAGAAGCCCATCGTCAGCCGTGAGCCCAGCAGGCCGTTGAACACCGCCAGACAGTCGTTCACCAGCAGGATGGACAGGAGGAACGCCAGCACCACCGTCAGGAAGGCGTCGCCGAAGAGTTGCAGGCGGATGTTGCGCAGCGTGCTGCCCATCAGCTTCTCCACGTGGATCATGCGGAGCTGTTGCAGCAGGCGCGAGAGGCTCATGTTGGTGTAGTTGCAGCAGGCGATGACCAGTATCAGCACCGCCGCCAGCAGACTGATGTAGAGCGTCTGCACGGGCGTCTGGCTGATGTAGTCGAGAACTTGCTGCGAAGCGTCGTCGGGCGTGGTGAAGCAGACGGCTTCCAGCGGGTCGAGGTAATACTTCGTCTGGTCGGGCATCAGAGTAGGTACCTTGTCGGCGTTTATCTTGTCGGCCAGGCGGGCAGCGTTTGTTCCTTTCGAAAGCTTCAGCAGCGTTGGGCCGCCCCAGTAGTTGGCGGCCGAAGCCGTCAGCATGTCGAAGTGCAGGAGCGACTGCTCACGTTCCTTGAGTACCGCCGCCACTTCGTACGTCTGCCTGTCCCCGCCTTCCATCTGTACCTCGATGTGCTGCCCCACGGCCTCCCTGCTTCCGAAGAGCTTGCGGGCACAGGCTGCGCTCAAAGCCACTTTGTTCGGCTGGCGGAGTGCCTGCTCCAGGCTTCCTTCCGCCGTACGGTAGTCGAAGAAACGGGTCAGCGTCGTGTCGGTCGAGAGGACGATGAAGTTGCTTTCCACCTTCTGCCCGTCCACCTCGCAGCCGATCAGGTGCAGCGTGCCCATGCGCAGGTAGTCTTCCACCTCGGCATAGCTGTTCTTCAGCCGTTGGGGGATTTCGGCGGCGGCGTAGGCCACGCGCTTGCCCTCGTTCATCGGGTCGTCCTGCTGCAGGAAGACGATGCGGTCGCGGTCGGGGTTGCGCCCCTCCAGCCCGTGTTCATGTACGAAATACGTCATCAGCAGATTGGTGCAGGCCAATCCCAAGGCCAGACTGGCCACGGAGACGAGGAAGAACACCTTGTTCCGCCACCAGCTCCTGAGAATCATTTTCAGTGTTACGTTCAGTATCATAGTCGTTATTGTAATATGTTGTTATTCAGTCGTTAATCAGTTTATTTTTGTTTATCCGAAATAAACTGTCAGTTTAATGGCTTTAAACTGTCAGTTTAAACGGACTAAACTATCAGTTTAAACGGAGTAAACTGCCGGTTTAAACGGGTTGTACTGCCGCCACGAAGCGTTTCCTTGCTCTGCAAAGCCGTTGCAGTGTTTCTGCAAATCCGTTACAGTGTTTCTGCAAAGCGTTTGCAATGTCTCTGCAAAACGTTTGCAACGTGTCTGCAGAACGTTTGCATCGTAGCGACAGGATGTGCATCATTCTCTTTTCACCACTTCGGCCGGGTTCTCGTTCGCCGCCCGCCACACGCGCCAGCCGATGCAGAGGGCTACCAGCAGCGCCATGCCGAGGAAGATGACGGCATAGAGCCACCAGCTGAGGGGCGTCTGCTCCACATAACTCTCCAGCCAGCGTTTCATCAGCACGTAGCCCACGGGGAAAGCTATCACGGCAGCTGCGGCGAGCAGCAACAGGTATTCGCGGGCAAAGAGGCCGAGGATGTCGCCCACCCGTGCCCCGTTCACCTTGCGGATGGCCACCTCCTTGCGGCGGCGTTCGCAGCTCAGGGTAATCATGGAGAAGATGCCGAAAGCTGATACCAGGATACAGACGGTGGAAACAAAGGCCAGCAGACGCATCAGCAGGTGTTCGGCCTTGAGATAGGCATTATACTCGTCCATGACGTTCACCAGCCGGTAATGCACTTCGGGATAGTCCTTGGCAAAGAGGCTGTCCACGCGATGACGAAGTTCGGGCCAGGCTCCTTCGTGGTACTTCAGCAAGACGTGGCTCCCGCTTGTCCAGTCAAACCGTCTCACGTAGAGCGTGGGCTGGACGGGAATGGTAGGTGCTGTGATGTGAAAGTCGCGTACCACGCCGACCACCGTGGCTTTCTCTCCCCCGTAGTAGGTGACGGTCATGCCCACCGGGTCGGTTATCTCCATCAGCCGCACGGCCGATTCGTTCAGCATGACTTCTTTGTCGCCGCCTTGGGCCCTGGTGAACCGGCCCGATGCCAGACGGACACCGTAGAAAGCGGCCAGCGTGTCGTCCATAAGGGCCATGCGCATACCCTTTATTTCAAGGTCCGCAGGTTTACCCTCCCAGTCGATGCTGGTGGCTCCCCGGGCTCCTTCGGGCAGAAGGCCGAAATAGCCCGTAAGCACCCGGCTGACAAACGGCATCTGACGGACACGGTCCACAATCTCCGTTTCCGAATTATCGGGATAGAGGAAGGTGAAGGCGGCGATGTTGCGGCGCTCCCAGCCCAGGTCGGTGTGTTGCAGATAGTTCAGCTGCTTCATTAGCACCACCGTGCAGAAGATGGCCAGCAGGCTGATGAAGAGCTGCAGGCCCACCATCACCTTGAGACGGCGGCCCGACCGGCTACGTTCAGGCCGCAGAGAAGAATAGCGGAGGACGAAGGGCAGCAACAATACAAGGGAAAACGCCAGCACCATCAGGAAATAGAGCAGCGACTCGCCGTACACATTGCCCTCCACACCCGAAAGCTGCTGGAAGGGAGTCTGTAGCAACTCGACCAGCACAAAGCCGAAGAAGCCTGAAAGCAGGATGAGCAGGGAATACTCGGTAGTGAGCATCGCGAAGAGCCCGCTGCCGGAAGAACCGCACGTGCGCCGCAAGGCCAGTTCGCGACGGCGGATGTCCATTCGTGAGAGGAACAGGGCCAGATGGTTGAACAGTGAACAGAGGATGACCAGCCCACCTGCCGCGGCAAACAGCACAAGGTAGGAGAAACTGACAAGCCGCTCTTCGTTGAACGAAGCCTGACGGACTTCGGAAAGAGGCATCAGGCGGAGGCGGCCGGTAATCTTGCGGTTGCGGTCGTCCACTCTTTCGGCGTAAGCGCGGAACTTCTCTTCCAGCGCCCGGGGTGATACACCTGGGGCAAGACGTACCACCACCTCGAAGCCTCCGTTGTACCACACGTCCTGCCACTTGCGGAAGTAAGCCCCTTTATGGATGAAGCCGAACGAGAAATTGCTGTGTGGCAGGTCGCTGACGATGGCGCAGACGGTAACCTCTTCATCATTGCACGTTACGGTGCGTCCCAGCACGTCCGTTGTGCCAAACAGCCGTCGGGCCGTTCGCTCCGTCAGGGCTATTTGTCCGTTGGTATAAAGGAAATCGTTCGTGCCTGCCAATACACGGATGCCGAAGAGGTTCATGAAGCAAGAGTCCAACTGTATGCTGGGCAGCTCCACCTCAGGTTGTCCCTCCAATTCCAATTTGTCAGCTTTCGTATAGCGGGTGAAGGCACAGGCCGCCTCCACCTCGGGAAACTCCTGCTTCAGCAGGGTAGAGACGGGGTAAGGCACATGGGGTGACAGGCCTCCGGCCTCGATGGCCGTTTCGGCGTAGAGCAGATACATGCGGTCGGCCCCCTCATGACGGCTGTCGAACGAGGCTTCGTATCGCATCCACAGGTTGGCAAAGGCGAAGCAGGCAAAGCCAACGGCTATCCCCACCACATTGACGGCGGTCTGCATGCGGTACTTCAGCAGGTTGCGCCAGGCGATTTTCAGGTAATGTAGTATCATATTTATCTATTTTTCTTATTATTCACTCTTTATCACTTCCGCCGGATTCTCGTTCGCCGTCTTCCAGATGCGATGACCGATGCTGGCAGCCACACAGGCGGCAATGCCGGCAAAGATAAACAGAAACGGTAGTACACCGATTTCTACCTGACGGTTATAATTCTCTATCCAGCGCTTCATCGCCCACCAGGCGGCGGGGAAAGCGATCAGTGAAGAAACGACCAACAGCAGGGCATATTCGCGGAAGAACAAAGCGAGAATGTCCCTAACCGTGGCGCCGTTCACCTTGCGGATGGCAATCTCCTTGCGGCGACGCTCGCAGGCCAGTGTCACCAGCGAGTAAATGCCGAAGATGGAGATGAGGATGCACACCACCGACGAGAACCCGAGCAGCGACGACAGGGCGTCTTCCGACTTCAGATAATTGTTGTAACATTCTTCTTCGCTATAAAGGAAGAGTTTGCGGTCGGGCAGTTCGGCTCGCTGCATCTCCTCGATGCGACGGCGGCATTCGTCCCACGTACCCGGACGGTATTTGAAGAGGACGAAACAACGGGCATGCATCCACTCCATCCGGTCAGTGTTGACAAATACCGTGTTGGGCAGTTCGGCGGTGGGCGACTTGTAGGCACAGTCCTTCAGCACGCCGATGACGGTCATCGGCTCCACCTTGCGGTTGACGAAGAACAATTGTTTGCCCACTGCCTCTTCGGGACTCCAACCCATGCGACGGGCCGTACTCTCCATGATGTTCACCTGCCGGTACTCCGACTTGGCCGATACCCATTCACCGGCCAGCAGCTGCATGTCGTAGAAGCGGAAAAACTCTTCACCGGCCAGCACTTCGTCGAAAGTCAAAGGTTGCTCCAGCCGGCCTTCCATACCCGTGTATCCATCTATCTGGTACGACGAATAAGCCCCCTCGCCCAACAGCGGCCAATAGGCCGGGCGTACCACTTCCGTCACCATAGGCAAGGCCTTGATTTTCTCGGCCCACACGTTCATGTCTACGCCCATCCAGATGCTCATGGCCGCCCGTCCGCGATAGTCCAGCCCTGTATCCACACTACGCAAATGGTGCAGCTGCATCTGCATGGCCACCGTACAGAAGATGAAGGCCAGGCAGACCGTCAGCTGTAGGACGACACTCCCCTTGCGCCAGACCGTGCCCGAGAGGGCATTGCCCGTATGGATGTTGCCGTGCAACGACCGCTTCTGGAACAGCCACACCGACAGGACGACAACGGCCATCATGACTGCCGAGACGCACGTGATGTAGAGCAGCACCGAACGGTAGACCGAGAAATCTGCGTCCTGAATAAGAGAATAGCGCAGGAAAGCCGGCATCAGCAATTCCACCAGTACCATGCCCACCACCAGCGAGGCCAGCACGGTGAGCAGAAAGTCGGTACAGAGCAGGGCCACCAGCGAACGCAGGCCTGCTCCGCAGATCTGCCGCAAAGCCATTTCCCTGCGACGCGTACGGAAGCGGTCGGCGTAGATGGTCAGGTAATTGAGGAAGGCACAGACGATGATGAGCACACCCACGGCGGCAAACCAGGTGATGTAACGGAACTGCACCGTCTGATTGTTTTTGAGGATAAAGCCCTCCGTGGCACGAAGACCCGTCAGCGGTTCCAGATAGAAACGGGTGAGTCCTGTAGTTGCCCGGTACTTGCTTTTGGTCAGCTCTTCGGGGAAGTGGGCATTCATCTTCTCCAGCAGACGGGAGACATCCGTACCCGGCTTCACCTTGACAAGCGTCCGGTAGGTATAGTCGTCCCAGCCTGTCCAGCCATTTCCGTTGCCCAGGAAGGCATAGGGGAAATTGGTATGCACTCCCCAGTCGCTCACGACAGAGCCGATGGTGTATTCCTTGTTCCAGTTGGCGTCGGTCACAGTCTGGCCGATGACATCCGTCGTGCCGAACAGCAGGCGTGCGGTCTTCTCAGTAATGGCGATACGGCTGTCTGCCTCACTGGCGGAGCGGAGGAAACTCTCGTCACCGTCCAGCGTCCGGATATCCAGCATACGCAGGGTAGTAGTGTCGGGCATGAGCATGGGAAGCTCCAGCATCCGGTTGTCTTTTACGACAAAAAGCATACTTGTTTCAAACAGACAATAGTCCTCAATCTCCGAATAGTGTTCTTTCAGGTAATGGCCCAGCGCTTGGGGCGTGTAGCTTGCGGAGGAGCCTCCGAAACTGTCATCGTTCACCCCGACCAGATACAGGCGGTCGGCATCGCGGTGAAAACTGTCATAAGTCATCTCGTAATGCACCCAGAAGGCTGAAAGGGCAAAGCAGGCCAGGCCCACAGCCAGTCCCAGGATGCTGACGACGCTCTGTGTGCGGTATTTCAGCAGGTTGCGCCAGGCGATTTTCAGGTAGTGTAGTATCATATCTTTGTTTTTAATTATCATTCTCTCTTTATTACTTCCGCCGGATTCACCCTCGTAATGTTCCGGATGCGTACAAACACCGTCAGGACAGTGAGGAGAACCACGCTCAGGAATATGCTGCCGTAGAACAGCGGGCCGACTGAGATGAACGACGCATACATGCTGCTGAAGGCCTGTAGCAGCCATCCCGTCAGCGGGAAAGCCAATGCGGCAGTGGACACCAACAATACCACATAGAGACGGGCGAAGAGCAGGGCTATCTGCCGGACGCCGGCTCCGTTCACCTTGCGGATGGCCATCTCCTTGCGGCGGTATTCGGTGTCGAGCGTGATGGCGGAATAGATACCCAGCATCGAAATGAGCAGGGTCAGGACAGCCATGAACAGAACAATGCCCCGAAGTTTGAACTCCAGTGCCTGCTCCTCGCGGATGTCGTCCATGAACGTTTGTACACGGGGGACAATACTCTCGGGGAACGAACGGCGGAGCACATCTTCCACGTATGCCTTGGCACGTTCTTCGCCGTCTTGGCCGCACTTCAGGTAACAGTGACCGAAGTTCCCTTCGGAATAGAAGGGCACGAATATGATGCCCTTGCTCCGATTGTAGGCGTTGGTCTGGAGTTCTTCGCAAATGCCGGTTACCGTATATCCGTCCTTATAGTCGTATAGGGTCGTACCTAATACATCCTTGCCGATACGTTGGTGCAGCTTGCTGTCTATGACCATCTCGTGCATGTTTCCCAGTGGTTCCCCCGACTTCATCCTAATCTTCATGAAACGGAAGAAGTTGGGACTGACGCGCACAACGTTCACATCCATTCTGGACTCCTTCGTCAGTTCTTCGGTGAGAGAAATGGAGGTTTCCCAGGCTCCCTCCACATAATTATTGTTGGCCAGCAGAACTTCTTCGATATCGGGACATTTGCGCATCTCGGCCACAAGACGTTCGCGTTCCGCGTTTGTCAGGAACTTGTAGTCCATCGGGACGCTGAGTATCTGTTCCTTTTCCGCTATTGTCAGGGTACCAAACAGCAGGTTGCCCGTGTGGCGCGACTGCAGGTAAAGGGTGGCAGTCAGCGTGAGGAATATCCAACCTATGAACAGTTGTACCCCCAGCAGCAGGTTACGGATGCGATGCCGCCCGTACTTTCCTACACCGCCAAACAAGCCGATACGGATGTCCGTCCGCCGCATGCGAAGCATGGCCAGCAGGCTGACCACCGCACATACGCCCAGCAAGCCCAGCAGATAGACGGCGGTCTGCTCCATAAGCAGGGCATCCTCTATGCGGAGGGTAAAGTCGTGTAAAGAAAGCTGGAGGCTCGGTGTAAGCAGTTCTATCAGAATATAAGTCAGGAAACCGGCGGCCACCATGGAACAGGCCATCTGCACGAACAACAAGGCGGACAGGCTGAGGAAACCGGCTCCATTGACCCGTCGGATGCTGTACTCGCGGATGCGGGTGAAGAACGAGCCGATTCCGAAATGGAAGAAGTTCAGCAGCCCCACCAGCAGTACCAGAATACCGGCTACCAGTGTAATGCCCGCAAAGTAAGGAGCCGGACCATTTTCCCACAAGCCGTTTCCGAACGGATAGGCACAGACTGTATATTCACGGCGACCCAATACTTCACAGACAAGCTGTCTCCTTTCGACAGACTCCATGAATTGCGCTACCGACCTGTCTTCGGGAAGCAAGGCATAAGTCAGCGAACCGCTCACACTCTTGTCGGCATCGGTATGAATCACTCCCTCGCTGTCGTTCACAATCAGGGCATCAGTTTGGCGCAGGAAGTTCAGGCTGTTGTTCTGTGGCAGGTCCTCCATGACGGCCTGTACCGTATAGGCAATTCCTCCGTCTTCGGGAGTTGTATCTGGTGACGACCACAGGCGGTGAGTCAGTATGAGCTGCTTCCCTATTGCTTCCGGAGCCGATCCGAAGATTCGTCTGGCTACCGATTCGGACAACACTACTGCGTTGGGCGTATGTGCTGCCTGCTTCCACTCGCCGCAGAGGATACGGGGAGTAAAGACCGTACAGAAAGCTGAATCCGTTTCCAGCACATCCAGGTCGTAAGGCAGCATCTTTTCTTCGGACAGCACAGCGTTGAAGGTACGGGACTCCGGTCCGTCCACCGTGCAGAAGCTCTCTGCCTCGAGGCCCTGTTCGCGAAGGTAGGCAGACAGCCCACCCGGAGTTCTCCGGTACAGTTCGCCTTCTGCATTCTTTACGCAGATTTCCACAATCCGTTCCCTGTTCCGGAAACATTCGTCTGTGCCGTAGATGTATCGGCTGCAATAAAGGCAGACACAGAAGCAGAACAGTGCCAGCGATACGCTGCAAATGGCGATCAGGTTCTGCATCTTGTACTTCATCAGGCTGCGGACAGCCACTTTCAGGTAATGTAGTATCATATTTTTATGTTGTATTTAGTAGGTATAGAAGTTAAAGAAGTTATCACTCCGCTTCGCTCCGTTAGAAGTTATAGCCGATACATCCCGACTATTCACATCCGTTTGCAGCACTATCGGCTTTCACTTCTCTAACTTCATCTAACTTCTTTAACTTCTCATCATATTATTCTCTCTTTATCACCTCCGCCGGATTCTGTCGCGCTGTACGCAGGATGCGGAAGATAACCGTCAGCGCCGTAACAGCTGCCACCAGAACAAAGACGCCGGTCCAGTAGAAGAAACCGCAGTCGAAGAACACGATGTACATCCGCTTCCATTGCTGCAACAGGAACCCGACCAGCGGGAAGGCCAGCAGGGCACTGACGGCCAGCAGCACGATGTACAGGCGGGCGAAGAGCAGCATGATCTGCGGTACCCCCGCTCCGTTCACCTTGCGGATGGCTACCTCCTTCTGCCGGCGTTCGGTGTCGAGCGTGATGCTCGAATAGACACCCAGCAGCGTGATGAGGATGCTGACCACGGCAAAGAACAGCACGATGTTCTTCATCGTATATTCCAGCGGCTGACGGTCGTGGATGTCGTTGAGCAACGTGCCTACCCGTACAGGCACGCTTTCGGGCAAAGCCTCACGGAGCAGTTGCTCCACCCGGGCCTTGACTTCCTGTACCTGGCCACTGTGGCACTTCAGATAGCAGTGCCCGATGTAGTCGGACGGATTGTAAGGGAGGAAGACGTAACCGATGCTCTTCGAATAGGTGTCGGTCTGGAAAGGCGCACAGATGCCGCATACGCTATAGTCGCGTTGCGAGTCGTAAAGAGGCATCCCCAGTATGTCTTTCTCCATCCGTTGCTGCCAGGTACGGTCGGCCACGATGTCGGCTTCTGTCTTCGGAGCGCGTCCCTGCTCCAGCGGGATATTCATGAAGGAGAAGAAATTGGCGGGGACACGCATCACTTCAACTTCTATCCATGAGTTGTCGTTGCCTTTCTCGGTCATCATCAGGTTGCCCGACGAACCTCCCAGATAACTGATGTCTGCCAGCAGCGCATCTTCTACAGCAGCCAGGCTCTTGAAGCGGCCGACCAGGCTCTGCTTTTCCGCATTGTTCAGGCAGGAGTAATCCAGCGGGATGCTGAGGATGGAAGCCTTCTCCTGCATGGAGAGGGTGTGCAGCAGGGTGCCGCTTGTTTTTTCGGACTGCAGGTAGAGGGCCGCGGACAGGGCGACAAACAGCCAGCAGAGAAAGAACTGTACGCCCAGCATGAAGTTGCGCCCCCGATGGCTCTGCCGCCTGCGCCGGCCTCCGCCAAGTCCGTCCTGCACCGATATGCGGCGGATGCGCAGTGTGGCCACCAGGCAGATACCTGCGCAAAGCAGTACCAGCAACCCGATGTATTGGGCGGCATGGCGCATGAGCAGCGACTTGCTGAACGTCATCGACATGAATTCGACGGAATAGTCCAGCCGTCCGTCGGTCACTTCGATGCCCCAAAGCATCAGCAGCGAGGCTGCCAGTACCACCAGCAAAGACTGTACGAAGAGCAGGGTGAAGAGCTGTCCGCCGCTGCATCCGTTCACCTTCATCACGCTGAACTCTTTCGTGCGGTTGAAGTAGGAACCGATCAGGAAATGGAAGAAGTTAAGCAGACCCACCAGCAGGATGAGCAGTCCCATGGTGCCTGTAATCCAGCTGGTGACGGACAGCTGCCTGTGCTCGTAGGGAAAGCGTCCGATGGGAAATACTTGTGCTTCATAGTCCCTGTCGTACAGCTGCCAGCTGTAGCCGCGCTGCATGAACTGCTCTTCTAACTGACGGATGTCGGCATCGGGTGCCAGCAGGGCAAAGGTGTTGCCTCCCGTCATCTCGTGACGGCTGTTGCTTTGCAGCAGGCCTTCGCTGTCGTTCAGCACCAGCATGTCCATCGTCTCCATGAAGTGGAGGGAATTGTTGAGCGGCGTGTCGTCCATGACGGCCTGCACGGTATAGGTGATGCCTCCGTCGTGGGGAGTGACCGATGGCGAGGTGGGCAGCCGGCGGGTCATGACACACGTCTTTCCGATGGCTTCGGCCTCGCTGCCGAAGATGCGGACGGCCGTCGAACGGCTCATCACCAGCGCATTGGGCGTATGGCTGGCCCCCTCCCAGCTTCCGGCCACGATGCGGGGCGTAAAGATGCGGGCATAGAGGCTGTCCGTCTCCATCCGCTTCAACTCGTAGGGCAAGGTCTTGCCGGGCCTTACCTCGATGTCGAAGGGCATTTGGCGGGGATAGGTGACAAACGAAAGGGCCTCTACCCCCTTTGCCCAGCCGCGCATGTCCTCGCAGAGCGGTGCGGGCGTGCCGGAGAAATAATGGTCCTGTTCGCTATCGTACAAACTAATCTGTATAATCCGCTTGTAGTTGTCGAAACAATGGTTGGCGGACTGTATGAAACGGCTGCAATACAGGCAGACGCAGAAGCTGAACAGGCCCACAGCCAGCCCGATGATGGAGATGATGTTCTGCGTTCTGTATTTCAGCAGGTTTCTGATGGCAAGTGTAACGTAATGTAGTATCATATTTCTATTCTATCATATTCTTCTTATTGCTCTTCTTTCGAAGCGTTTCTAAGATTATTCCAAAGTCAGGATGGAAGTTCCGTTTACAATACCAGTTCCTCGGCATCGCCAAAGTTGTCGTATCCGGTCGTAATCACCCAGTCGCCGGGCTGGAGGCCGTCGGTCACTTCGTATTGCTGCGGGTTCTGTCGGCCGATGGTGAGAGGCACGCGCACGGCACGCGTCTTGTCCTTGTTCAGCTTGTAGATCCACTGCCCGCCCGTAGCCTGGTAGAAGTTGCCACGGGGAATGACGAGGGCGTCTTCGGGCTGTCCCAGCTCGATCTGTACGCGGAAGCTCTTGCCCACGCGGACGTTGTCGGGCATGTCGGCGGTGAAGACGAGATCGACGTCGAACATGCGGTCCTTCACCTCGGGCACCACCTTGGTGATCTTCAGCGGATAGCGCTTGCCCTGATAAAGAATGGTGGCGGGCAGGCCGGTGGTGATGCGGTCGATGTAGTATTCGCTGAGCGAGGTATGTACCTTGAACTGGTCGAGCACCTTGATTTCGCCGATGCTTTCGCCGGACTGTACCTGCTGGCCGGGCGTCACGCTGACGAAGCTGAGCTGCCCGCTGATGGGGGCGCACACCACCAGGTCGTTCAAGCGCTGGCGCGAACGCTCGTACTTCTTCTGTTCGCGGTCGCGGTCGTTCAGCAGCAGGTCGCGGCGGATGATGGAGACGGCTGAGTCGTGGCGCAGGCTCTGGCGTTGCAGGCGGGCAGTCTTCTCCTTGTAGCGGTATTCGTCTTCGGACACCTGAAGCTGGGCCTTGCTCTTGATGCCCATGCGGAACTCTTCTTTCTCCAGCTCGAAGCTCTTGCGCAGCTTCTCCAGTTCGTAGTCGGTCTGCAGGGCCTGCTGTTGCAGGGTAAGGCTCTGCTGTTCCATCTCGATTTCTTTCTCGCGGTAGGTGATGAGTTGCTTCTCCCACTCGTCGCGCTGGTCTTCGATGGTGCGCAGCAGGTCGAGGTTCTCCAGCACGAGGATGGTGTCGCCCTGCTTCATCATGTTGCCCTCCTCGCCCACGATGCGGCTCACGCTGCCCGCCTCGCGGGCGTTGACCTTGATGGTGAGGATGGGCTGTACGAGTCCTTCGACGTCAACATACTCCATGAACTTGTCGTTTTTCACTTCGGCCATCTGCAGGTTCTCGGGGTCGATACGCAGCTTGCGCGGGCCGGCCGAGAGGATGATGACGTAAATCAGGAAGGCGGCAAATACCACTCCGCCTGCCAGGTAGTAACGGTAACGGATGTACCAGGGTTTCTTTTCGAGTTTGATATCCATAATCGTATGGTGTTTTTATATTTTTAATTACAAGTGATGCGAAATGTTCATGACGGTATAGGATTGAGAGGGGCTCAGTCCTACACTGAGGGTATCTCTATCCTGCACTGAGGTCGCCTCAGTGCAGGATAGAGGGTCGTTGTTCGTATCTTGTTCATATACAGCTACTTGCTATTGTTTCTGTTCTTGGTTATAATAATTTACATTTGTCGGGCCGGCCTGTTGTCGGAAGGGGGGCGGAACGTTATTTTAACAGTGCCTCCAGGTCTTCTTCCAACGGGCGGTTTTGCCCGAAGTCGTAGAGCGTGAGGCTGCGCAGGGTGTAGTACAGGCTCCAGTAGTCGTAGAGAGCCGTCACGTAACTCCGGCGGGCGGCATCCTTCTCGGTGATGGAGGCGTTGAGGTCGAGTACGGTGGACTGTCCCAGCAGGTAGAGGCGGCGGGCCACGTCGGCACGGCGCTGGGCCGTGGCATCTGTGCGGGCAGCAATGTGGACGCGCTGGGCCTGCAGGTTGAACTGCTTTACCAGTTTGCGGATGTTCAGGTCGAAGTCGGTCTTGTCTTGTTCCACTTGCGTCTGAACCAGGTCGCGGTTGCTCTTGGCCACCCGTACCTGTCCCTTGCCGCGTCCCCAGTCGAGGATGGGCAGCGAGATGCCGAGGCTGACGTACTGCTGGTCCATGGGGTCGCGCCAGGCGTTCTTCCAGCGGTCGGCCGTCTGTGTCAGACCGAAGCGCAGGTAGATGTCCGCCTTCAGGCCGGCGTTGGCTCGGGCTTGGGCCACGGCACTCTCACTCTCTATCTTCCGGCGTTGCATGTTTTCGATGTCGGGACTGTTCTGGGCTGCCAGCATCAGTGCTTCGCTGAGGTCGATGCGGAGGTCGGGCACGAAGTCTTCGATGCGTACCTTCAGCTCCACGTCCTGCTGGATGCCCAGGTACGAGCGGAGCTCCTGCATGGCGTTGTCCACCTCGATGCGGGCGTTCATGCGGTTGGTTTCTTCGGTAAGCTTGTTGATTTCGAGCTGCAGCATCTCGTTCTCGCTGATGGTACCGATGTCGTAGCGGCCCCGTGCATACATATACAGCGTGTCGGCGTTGGCGTAGTTGGAACTGGCTATCTCGTAGTTGCTCTGTGCCGTGGCCAGGGCGAAGAACTTCTGCGTGGCGGCAGCGGCTACCAGCTCCAGCGTCTCGACATATCGTTTGCGCGCCTCGCGGTAGCGCACGGGTTCGATGCGGCGGTCCCACTTCAGGGAATTGTAGCCGAAGAGCGACTGGCGGTAGCCGATGTTGACGGGCGATGTCTGGTAAGAATGGCTCTTGTCACTGAAGAGGTCGATGCGCTGGGCTGATGTCTCCACGAAGAAGGTACCGCCCGTCCAGGGCACGTTCTGCGTCAGGCTCAGGGTGAGGTTGGTGGAAAGGAGATTCTGCTCCACAAACTTCACGCTTCCGTCGCCCAGCGTCACCTTGTTGATGGCACGGTCCAGGTAAGGAGTGGAGGTAAGCGTCAGATTGGGCAGGTAGTTGGCACGGTAGTAACGGTAGTTCCAATACGAGGAACGGAAGCTGTGGCGGGCGCTTTGGGCGTCGGGCGACTGCTCCTGGGCATGGCGGATGGTCTGCTGCAGGGTCAGCTCCAAAGCTTCCTGAGCCGGAGCGGCTGCCTCCATGCCGCAAGCGGCCGCCATCAGTAAAAGGATACGTCTGAACATATTTCTTCTGTTTTTTATTAAAATTATATCAAATACCGTGCCAAAGCGTTAAATCGTTGTGATACAGAAACTATCACGTACAAGCATTGGAAAACGTGCGTGCACAACCGCACAAAAATAGTGCGGAAGCGCACGCACAGCACACGGATATTATCACTATCTTTGCGGCAGACACCGAATGATTATGGAGAAACTTGGAAAAATACTGATTGTAGACGACAACGAGGACGTGCTCTTCGCCCTCAACCTGCTGCTCGAGCCCTATGCCGAGAAGATAAAGGTAAGCACCGGCCCCGAACGGCTGGAATACTTCATGACCACGTTCCAGCCCGACATCGTCCTGCTGGACATGAACTTCAGCCGCGACGTGGTGAGCGGGCAGGAAGGCTTCGACTGCCTGAAACAGATTCTGCACATCGACCCGCAGGCGGTGGTCATCTTCATGACCGCCTACTCGGACACCGACAAGGCCGTACGGGCCATCAAGGCGGGTGCCACGGACTTCATCCCCAAGCCGTGGGAGAAGGAGAAACTGCTGGCCACCCTGTCATCGGGCATGAAGCTGCGCCGTTCGCAACGCGAAGTCAACCTGCTAAAGGAGCAGGTCGAAGTCCTGAGCGACGGAACGGCCGACGAACGCATCATCGGCGAATCGGACACCATGCGGGCCATCTTTGACACGGTGGAGAAGCTGCGCGACACGGACGCCAACATCCTGATCCTGGGCGAAAACGGCACAGGCAAGGACGTCATCGCCCGCCTGCTCTACCGTCATTCGCCCCGCTCGGGAAAGCCCTTCGTCACCATCGACCTGGGGAGCATCCCCGAACAGCTGTTCGAAAGCGAACTCTTCGGCTATGAGAAAGGCGCCTTCACCGACGCCCGCAAGGCCAAGGCAGGACGCATGGAGGTGGCCACAGGCGGCACGCTCTTCCTCGACGAGATAGGCAACCTGTCCCTGCCCATGCAGGCCAAGCTGCTCACCGCCATCGAGAAGCGGCAGATTAGCCGGCTGGGCAGCACGCAGAGCACGCCCATCGACGTACGCCTTATCTGCGCCACCAATGCCGACATCCGCCGCATGGTAGAGGAAGAACGCTTCCGCCAGGACCTGCTCTACCGCATCAACACCATCGAACTGCACATCCCGCCCCTGCGCGAACGCGGCAACGACATCCTGCTGCTGGCCGACCACTTCCTCCAGCGCTACGCCCGCAAGTACCAGAAGGAGATGCGCGGCCTGACGCGCGAAGCCAAGAACAAGTTACTGAAATATGCCTGGCCGGGCAACGTGCGCGAACTGCAACACACCATGGAGCGCGCCGTCATCTTGGGCGACGGTTCCCTGCTCCGTCCCGAGAACTTCGTCTTCCAGGCCTCTCCCGCCCAACGCCCACGCAAGGAAGAAAAGGAGGTACTCAACCTGGAGCAACTGGAGCGGCAGGCCGTGGAGCGCGCCATGCGCCTGAGTGAGGGAAACATGACGAAGGCAGCCGAATACTTGGGAATCACGCGGTTTGCCCTGTATCGGAAAATTGAAAAGTTAGGCCTATGAAACGCTATTCATTCATCGTCACCCTGCACATTCTCGCCATCGCCCTGTTGGGGATAGGCGTCTATCTGCTGGCCGTGAAGGAGTTGTGGTTCAGCGCCCTGATGCTGTTTCTTGTACTGGCGGCCACGGGCTTCAACCTCTACCGCATGCAGATGGTACAGATACGCATGATGCGCCACCTGGCCGAGAGCCTGCGCTTCGACGACATGATGCTTTCCTTTCGTTCGCCCTACCGCAACCGCTCGATGGAGCAGATGGTGGACGAGCTGTCCGAAGCCATGCGGAACTTCCGCACGCACGTGCTGGAACACAACGAGATGGCCGCCTGGCAGAAACTGATACGTGTGCTGACGCACGAAATCATGAACTCGCTGACTCCCATCATCTCCCTGTCCGAAACGTTGTGCGAGCGCGAGGTGGACGAGCGCAGCTACAGCCTGATGCACCAGGGCATGCAGACCATCCACCGACGGAGCAAGGGCCTGCTGGAGTTTGTGGAGAACTACCGCAAGCTGACCCGCCTGCCTGCACCCGTGCGCCGCCCCGTGTCGCTCAGCGAACTGTTGACAGACCTGCGCAAGCTCTTCCCCGAAGACTACATCCACATCGAACTTCCGAAGGAAGACCGCACCTTGCAGATAGACCGCGCGCAGATTGAGCAGGTACTCATCAACTTGATAAAGAACGCGCGCGAGGCCTGTACCAAGCGCGAGCAGCCCAGCATCGAGGTGCGCGTGCTGCCCGCCCAGTCGTGGCAATGCCTGCTGACGGTGACCGACAACGGCGACGGCATCCTGCCCGACGTGCTAGACAAGGTGTTTGTACCCTTCTTCACCACCAAGCCCGGCGGCCAAGGCATCGGCCTGAGCCTCTGCAAGCAAATCATGAACCGACATGGCGGAAACATCACGGTGAAGTCTACTCCCGGCCAGGGAAGCTGCTTCACGCTCCTGTTCGGATAGGCCGTGGCAATCCGTCCGTAAAACACTGATTAAACGAGATGAAGATACTTTGGATAGACCTGAACAGTTCGTATGCCCACTCTTCGCTGGCCCTGCCCGCCCTGCATGCCCAGGTGGCCGATGACGACCGTCTGCAATGGGAAGTGGTGTCGGCCACCATCAACGAGAACGTGGGCATGGTGGTGGATGAAATCTGCCGCCACGCTCCCGACATCCTGGCCGGAACGGCCTGGCTCTTCAACCACGAAGTGCTGATGCACATCGCCGCCCGCGTGAAGGCCCTGCTCCCCCAATGCTGCATTGCGTTGGGTGGCCCCGAGTTCTTGGGCGACAACGAAACCTACCTGCGGAACCATCCGTTTGTGAGTTGTGTGTTCCGGGGCGAAGGCGAAGAAGTGGTGCCCCAATGGTTGGCCTGCTGGGACCGGCCGGAAGCATGGGACGACATCGCAGGCCTGTGCTATCTCGATGCCAAGGGCCGTTACCACGACCACGGTACGGCCCGCGTACTCCGCTTTGCCGAACTGGTTCCGCCCGAAGAAAGCTGCTTCTTCAACTGGAGCAAGCCTTTTGTCCAACTGGAGACCACGCGCGGATGCTTCAACACCTGCGCCTTCTGCGTAAGCGGAGGTGAGAAACCGGTACGTACCCTCGGCCTCGACGCCATCCGTCGGAGGCTGGACATCATCCGCCAACACGGCATCCGCAACGTACGGGTATTGGACCGCACGTTCAATTATAATAACCGACGGGCTCTGGAACTGCTCGAACTGTTTCGTGAGTATCATCCGCACATCCGCTTCCATCTGGAAATCCATCCGGCCCTGCTCACAGAGGAGCTCCGCCAAGAGCTGGCGCGTCTGCCCCAAGGACTTCTGCACCTGGAGGCCGGTATCCAGAGCCTGCATGAAGAGGTATTGGAAACAAGCATGCGGAAAGGGAAACTGAGTGATGCGCTGGACGGGCTGAAGTACCTCTGCTCCCTGCCCAACATGGAGACGCACGCCGACCTCATAGCAGAGCTACCGCTCTACCACTTGGAACAGATCTTCGAAGACATACGGACGCTGGCCGGCTACAAGGCAGGCGAAATCCAACTGGAGTCGCTCAAGCTCCTGCCGGGCACCTACATGCGACGCCATGCGGCCGAGCTGGGCATCCGCTACTCCACCTACCCACCCTACGAGGTGTTGCGGACAAACGAAATATCGACCGCCGAACTACAGACGGCCCGACACTTGTCGCGCCTGCTCGACGCCTTCTATAACACCCCCGCCTGGCAGAACGTGACCCGACGCCTGATACTGGAGCAGGAAGGATTCCTGCACCACTTCCTGGAGTACCTGACCGAGGCCAACCTGACAGACCAGCCGATGAGTTTGGAAAAACGAGGATTGGTATTATACGAATACATCTGCCGACACGCCCCCGAATATGCCACCGGCATGAGCATTGCCTGGATAGAGGCAGGCATGTCACTGAAGAAGCAACCGGCCGAACGGGTACGCACCAAGCGGCAGACACCGCCCGAGGCCTGGCAGGTGATTCGGGGTGCTTACCACGAGAAGCTCCGCCTGTGTTTTCTTCCCACGGAAGAAGACGGCAGGCGTGGCTATTGGTTCGGATTCGAGTCGGAGATTCAGAAAGCGGCACCCGTGTTCAAGGCACGTACCTGAGGGGCACAGGCAGCCTCCAGGTCGAGCAGAAAGCGTTTGGCTTCGAGTCCTCCCGCATAGCCTGTGAGGCGTCCGCCGTGGCCCACGACCCGATGACAGGGAATGAAAAGGGAGAGTGCATTCTGCCCGTTGGCCGCAGCCACGGCACGCACGGCGCGAGGCATGCCCATCCGCTCCGCCTGAGCGGCGTAGGTACAGATTTCACCATAGGGAATCGTCAGAAGCTCTCTCCATACCGCCAGCTGGAAGTCTGTACCAACTGGCAGCAACGGTACATCGAACTCCTGTCTGCAGCCCGCAAAGTATTCGTCAAGCTGGCGGGCAGCCATAGCAAGGACCTCGTCCGTCCCCGGCCGATATTCCGCCTGAAGCAGGCGGGCCACACGTTCCTCCACCCTTGCCCGGCAACGGCTCTCCAGCCAATCGCACAGGCAAAGTCTGCCTTCCAGGGCACCCAGAAGCAGGACACCGCAGGGGGACACGTATTGCTGAACAGTTATCAAATTCTTCATCGGCAACTGGAAAATAACTTTTCCCCAACTGGGGAAAAACAAGAAAAGGATGCATCCCACACAAGATACATCCTTTCTTCTTGAGCCTCTTGTCGGATTCGAACCAACGACCCCGAGATTACAAATCACGTGCTCTGGCCAACTGAGCTAAAGAGGCGGGTGGGTAAGCTTACTATATCGCGCCGCTACAACCAACTACCTTTGCTGCGATCAAGCCCTGGAGGATTCGAAGGGAGCTGGCCGTATAGGACTTACCCGTTTTTGCGGTTGCAAAGGTAGGCATTTTTTCCATACCTGCAATACTTTCACGAAACTTTTTCAATCTACCCCCCAACTTTAACGGAGATACAACGGGTTACATACAATATTATTGTTACCTTTGCGCCATATTGGAACAACAATGGGAGAAAAAAGATATAACATGCAACAATACGCGATGATATTCGGCACGTATATGGGTGTCTTCTGGATACTGAAGTTCACGCTGGTGCCGCTGGGGATGACCTCCCCTTTCCTGCTCCTGCTATTCATCTGCCTCACCCTGTGTGTCCCCTTCATGGGATATTATTACACCAAAATATATCGGGACAAGGTGTGCGGAGGCACCATCGGCTTTCTGCATGCCTGGGTGTTCGACATCTTCATGTATGTATGCGCGGCCCTGCTCACAGCAGTGGCCCACTACGTCTACTTCCGCTTCATCGACCAGGGATTCATGCTTGACACCCTCCGCCAACAAAGCATGCAGATGACAGGAAATATATTGATGTCCCCAGAGCAGATGAAGACCTATATTGACACGATGGTCACACTGACCCCGACGGACATCACCCTGAGCATGGTGAGCAGCAACATCTATTATTGCGCCCTGCTGAGCATCCCCACCGCCCTGATTGCCATGCGGAAAAAGAAGAAATCCGACTTCGGCACGGGCAACAACAACCCTGAATAAACAAAAAACGAACATATAACCGAGATTTTAGAAATGGACATTTCAGTAGTCATACCTTTATATAATGAGGAAGAGTCGCTGCCCGAACTCTTCAGCTGGATAGAGCGTGTCATGGAGGCCAACGGCTTCTCCCATGAAGTTATCTTCGTCAACGACGGAAGTACAGACCGCTCGTGGCAGGTCATCGAGGAGCTGAAGCAGCAACACCCCGACGTGGTGAAGGGCATCAAGTTCCGCCGCAACTACGGCAAGTCGCCCGCCTTGTATTGTGGCTTCCAGAAGGCTGAAGGCGACGTGGTGATCACCATGGATGCCGACCTGCAGGACAGCCCCGACGAGATACCCGAACTGTATCGCATGATTACGGTCGAGGGTTACGACCTCGTGTCGGGCTGGAAAAAGAAACGCTACGACCCCCTGTCGAAGACCATCCCCACGAAACTCTTCAACGCCACGGCGCGACGCGTGTCGGGCATCAAGAACCTGCACGACTTCAACTGCGGCCTCAAGGCCTATCGCCGCGACGTGGTAAAGAACATCGAAGTCTATGGAGAGATGCACCGCTACATCCCCTACCTGGCCAAGAACGCGGGCTTCAAGAAAATCGGCGAAAAGGTGGTACACCACCAGGCGCGCAAGTTCGGCAAGACCAAGTTCGGCGGGCTGAACCGTTTCTTCAACGGCTATCTGGACCTGATATCCCTGTGGTTCCTCTCCACCTTCGGCATCAAGCCCATGCACTTTTTCGGCTTTCTGGGGTCGCTGATGTTCATCTTCGGCTTCATCGCCGTCATCATCGTGGGAATCAGCAAGCTGTACTACATGTACAACGGCATGCCCTACCGGCTGGTGACCGAGTCGCCCTACTTCTACCTGTCGCTGACGGCCATGATCATCGGTACGCAGCTCTTCGTGGCAGGTTTCCTGGGCGAACTGATCTCGCGCAACGCACCCGAACGCAACAAGTATCAAATCGAGAAAACCATCTGACCTGATATGAGAAAACTATTCCACCTGACCCTGACGGCTGCCCTGCTCTATGCCCTGACCTGCTTCCTGAACGCCTGTTCGGAAGAGGCCGACTGCTCGATGACGAACAACCGCGGCATGATTGTGTGCAACCTCTACCACATCGACCCGTCTACAAACGTGGTGCAGAACGACACGCTCGACTCGCTCACCGTGACGGCCGCAGGTACCGACTCGATCATCATCAACCGCATGGGTGAAGTGAAGAACTTCTCCCTGCCCCTGCGCTATACGGAGGACTCCACGCAATTCATCTTCCACTATACCGGCCACATGACCGACACCGTCGTCGTGCGCCACACCAACAAGCCCTACTTCGTGTCCATGGATTGCGGCTACCAGATGCAGCAGAGCATCACCACCCTCCGCTACACGCGCCGCAACCTCGACTCAATCTATATCGCAAACCCTGAAGCAAGCATCGATGGAACGGAAAATCTCAAGTTATTCTATTAGCCTGCTCCTGTGCCTGCTCATCGCCCTGCCGATGCATGCACAGATGGGAAATCCGACGGACAACCGCCCCGTGGCCCACAAGAAGGAGAAGAAGAAGGAAGCCATTCCCTTCTACCCCCTCTTCAACGGCATCGAGGTGAGTCTTGACCTGTGGGGGCCGGGGGCTTATCTCTTCGGGAGCGACAATCTGAGCGCCGAAGTGGCAGCCAGTGCCAACCTGAAGAACCGTTACTTCCCCACCCTCGAATTGGGCTACGGACACGCTGATGCATGGAGCGACGACGGCATACACTACAAGACTGGTGCCCCCTACATGCGCATCGGCATGGACTACAACTTCTTCTACAAGAAGAAATTCCTGCACAAGCTGACGGGAGGTCTGCGCTATGGTGTGAGCTCCTTCAAGTACGACGTAGAGAATCTCGACGTGACCGACGGCATCTGGGGAGGAAGCGTGGGAAACCCCAATCTGGAAGACCCTATCTGGGGAGGAAGCCTGCCCTACAACCATCCCGGCATGAAGGCCACCATGCACTGGCTGGAGGCCTGCGTGGGCATCCGTGCACAGGTGTGGAACGACTTGTACATGGGTTGGTCCCTGCGCTATAAGTTCCGCCTTTCGTCCAAGACAGGCGAATATGGCGACCCGTCGTACGTGCCCGGCTTCGGCACTTACGGCTCGAGCAGCATCGGGGTGGCCTATACCATCACTTACGTATTACCTTTCTTTTAATAATTGTATATGACTACCATTGAAATCTGGCTATTGGCCGTAGGCCTGGCCATGGACTGTTTTGCCATCTCCATTGCCAGCGGCATCCTGCTGAAACGTACCCGCTGGCGCCCCATGTTGACGATGGCCTTCTTCTTCGGCCTCTTTCAGGCACTAATGCCTCTTATCGGATGGGCTTGTGCGAATACCTTCAGCCATCTCATTGAGGATGTGGACCATTGGATAGCCTTCGGCATCCTGGCCTTTCTGGGCGTACGCATGGTGCGCGAGTCGTTCAAGGAGGAAGAGTGCCGGCAGGACTTCGACCCCACCCGCCTGAAGGTGGTGCTCATGCTGGCGGTAGCCACCAGCATCGACGCGCTGGCCGTGGGCGTATCGTTCGCCTTCCTGGGCATGAAGAGCGTGGCGGCCATCCTGCCCTCCGTGGGCATCATCGGCTTCGTGTCGTTCGCCCTGTCGCTGGCGGGACTCCTGTTCGGCATCCGCTTCGGGTGCGGCATCGCCCGACGCCTGAAGGCTGAGCTTTGGGGCGGCATCATCCTCATCCTCATCGGCCTGAAGATACTCATCGAACATTTGATACAACACTATGGATAAGAAGAAGACAACAAGAAATTTCCTCTGGGTGGCCCTGCTCGTGCTGGGCACCATCTGGATACTGGCACGCCACAACCAGGCGGCCCCCTACCAGAAAGACAACGGCCTGATATTCGGCACCATCTACAACATCACCTACCAGCATCCCTCCAACCTGAAGGAAGACATCGAGGCCGAGCTGCATCGTTTCGACGGCTCCCTGTCGCCCTTCAACGACACGGCCGTCATCACCCGCATCAATCGGGGCGAGGACATCGCGACCGACACCCTGTTCTGCAATGTCTTCCGCCGGAGCATGGAGATTTCACGCGAGACGGAAGGCGCGTTCGACATCACTGTCGCTCCGCTGGTCAATGCCTGGGGCTTCGGCTTCAAGCAAGGTGAATTTCCTGACTCGGCCACGGTGGACAGCCTGCGCCAGCTGGTGGGCTATCAGAAAGTGGAGCTCACGGCCGACAGACACGTGCGCAAGGCAGACCCGCGCATGCTGCTCTCGTGCAGTGCCGTGGCCAAGGGGTATGCGGTGGACGTCATTGCCCAGCTGCTCCGCCGGCGGGGTGTGAAGAACTTCATGGTGGACATCGGCGGCGAAGTGGTGGTAAGCGGGCAGAACCCGCAGGGCGCTTCGTGGCGCATCGGCATCAACAAGCCTGTGGACGACTCGCTCTCGCTGAACCAGGACCTGCAAACCGTGCTGACGCTGACGGATGTGGGCATCGCCACCTCGGGCAACTACCGCAACTACTACTATCACGAAGGCAAGAAATATGCCCACACCATCAATCCGCACACGGGCTACCCCGCCCTGCACAACCTGCTCTCGGCCACGGTCATCGCGCGCGATTGCATGAGTGCCGACGCCTATGCCACGGCCTTCATGGTGATGGGGCTCGAACGAGCCAAGGCCTTCGTCGAGGCACGCCCCGACCTGGATGCCTACTTCATCTACGCCGACTCTGCGGGCAGCTATCAGATATACATGACGCAGGGAATGGAGCGCTACGTGGCACCATAACAGAGACGCCGCTCATTGGCACACAATCGAGTAGGAGGAAAACGAAGCAGTTTTCTTCCTACTTTCGTTTTCCGACCTC
>ERZ780167.465-NODE-465-length-41987-cov-4.443695_pt1 | contig 41987 bp, 31 predicted proteins | sample MGYA00510982_ERZ780167 | MGnify/ENA primary metagenome ERZ780167 (study PRJEB29588, sample SAMEA2146107) | human gut metagenome | biome: human gut; feature: human-associated habitat; material: faeces | place: Denmark | collected 2008/2010 ... | reverse complement strand
CTCCATCAACAATATTTTCATAATAATTTTTTACCACATTCATAATATCGTCAAATTCCATTAACGCCACTGGCTCTCCGCTATTTTCATATAAATACAAATTTTGAAGATTGAACGAAATAATCCCATCCTTATTATACATAACAGTTAACTGTGCATTCCGATCCTCAGCAGTCTCATCAGCATATACATTTTTCTGGAAATCCCGAAGTCCACAATAGATCTTATGAAAATAAAATAAATACGTATCATCCTGATCTGACCAATCCTTTTTATATTGATCTGCCTGAATATTTCCATCTATATCTATATGTTCTTCTTCTGACTGAAGTGTTACATGATCCAGATAATATACTTCATAAGAAAAATCTGTACTGAGATCAATTCCACAATTTGCAAAACTGTTAACAATATCTTGTCTTGCCTGCTCTACATTCCCAAAGGAAAATACTTTTTCCACGGTATATTTATCTAAATTAAAATCATCATATTTTTTATCATCTCGAACACACGCGTTTAATATGCTACTCTTTACTGTATCATACGAACATGCATCTATCCCCCATGAATAAATTTGATCATACGCATCATCTGTCATTTTATTACTAAGTATACATTCCTCTTCTGTATTTATTGTATTAGTTCCATCATCCGGCATAATCATACGTCCTATCTTCTCATAATCGAGATCAGCCATATGACTTATTCCATTATTAAATTTTGCATTATTGGGATGTATATGTTCTATATCAATTGTTAACTCCTTTGATTCATATTTATATTCTGTGGGAAATATATTGTCATTTTTCCCATTCTGCACAGTTTCTGTTTTTTCCTTTTCTGATGTCACCCCACAGCTACACATACTCCATCCTACAAGAATAGTCACAATAACCAAAAGAATATTTTTCATAGCCATTCTCCTTATTTCCATACTATACAGACCTATGCTTTTCTACACAGGTCTGTATAATTAATATATAATCTTTTTATATTTACTATTTATTTTATGGACAGTATCTTCCAATCCCCCTCACATTACCATATCCGGACGGCGCTAATGCGTATACATAATATGATTTATTCTTATACACTTTTGCACTATAGTCTTTACTTCTTGTATTTCCCAAATGTTTTCTTATCTGCCGACCCAGCTTACGAACGCGCTTCTCCATTGCTTTAATGCACCCGAAACCTTTTTATGATTCGCATTATATGAAGTAAAATAAAGCGAAGGACCATTACTAAGTGTGTTTAACGTAATATAAAAAGACTGCTCTGCGTCACTTTTTGTTGTCATCTTAGAAAAAGGATCCTTTGGAACCATTCCTGATACATTAGAAGATGTTACATCCAATGAAACAGTACCAGCAGATACATTCATAACACTTGCACCACCAATACAACCTATAATTGCGGTTGTAAGGATCGCCTTTGATAAAAATTTTTTTATCATATTTTCCACTCCTTTACATTAAATTCTTACATAATGACTTTTTCTTTTGTTGGATATAATTGCATGCCCATAAATCCCTATATCATTATACGCGCTATATTAGATTAATAATATTCATTTGTCAACATAATTTTAGTTTATCTAACTATTGTTTTTCGATATATCGATTATCTCTATATGTTTTATGCTTTACATCTGAAAAACCTATGTTATAATATCTGCATGAGTCTTTATCGGGAACGCACAACATTACTAATGTGTATAAAAGGTTCGGAATATGAGTGAGGTGTTGCTATGGACAACAACAAAAGTAATTTCAGGAGGGGATCTGTTGAACTTATGGTTCTGTATCTGTTAAGTCTGAGAGACTATTATGGATATGAATTAACTCAGATTTTAAAGGAACAGACAAATGGTGTCATGGATATACCTGTAGGATCACTGTATCCGGCACTATACAAATTAATTGATGCAGGCTTGATCTCTGATTATAAGATGCCTGCCGGAAAACGTCTAATGCGTGTGTACTATCATCTGGAAGCTTCCGGTAAAAAGCGCTTAGAGCTTCTGTTAAATGATTACCGGGAAACACACGAAGCGATCAATAATATTTTAAACTATACAGGAGATAAGGAAATCCATGAATAAGCAGGAACAACGTGCAGTTAAGCGTTATTTACATGATATAAAACGAACACTTCCTGTATATCGTAAGATGGAACGTCGTTTTCTGTCGGATATCCATTCTACGATAGAGGAATATGCCGAGACAGGTGCTGTTATTACATCAACTACATTAAGACAAGAATTTGGTGAACCAAAAGATCAGGTGATTTTATATCTTTCTTCAAAAGATGGGAAAGATCTGGAAAAAGACTTATCCGTATCCGCCTGCATCCGATATACAGCATGTATAATTATTATTGCAGTTATCACTACATCCTTTTGTTTCATTTATACAACCTACAAATCCTATCAACATGTTTTACAGGCAGATATTGCTTATACCGAAACAGTAATTGGGGAACTTCCGGATTGTGAATGGGAAGATGGAAATCCTCCCGGAGATGCAGTATTACCAACGGAAGACTCAACAACAGAAACAACAAATTAACGAACACAGCCCCCATATAACTAACCTGGCTATATGGGGGCTGTATTTTTATGTCTGTTTATTTAAGCATTTTCTTCGTTCTGTGGAACTGCTTCCGGCTGGGATGTAGGTGCAGCTGCCGGTGCGGATTCCTGTACAGGCTCTGCCTGTGGTGCAGGTGCGACATTCTGCTGCGGTGGCATCTCATTCATCTGTGGTGCCATGCCCTGTGGCGGCATTCCATTCATCTGTGGCGCCATACCCTGTGGTGGCATTCCGTTCATCTGTGGTGCCATGCCCTGTGGTGGCATTCCGTTCATCTGTGGATTGTACATGCCCTGTGGTGGCATTCCGTTCATCTGCTGATTGTACATGCCCTGTGGTGGCATTCCGTTCATCTGTGGATTGTACATACCCTGTGGCGGCATTCCGTTCATCTGCTGATTATACATACCCTGTGGTGGCGTCTGCTGATACTGGTTGCCACTGTTCATAATACGGTGTTCCTGTTCCTCTACTTCTCTGTACTCTTTCTCCAGAGCTGCGATGTTCTCCAGGCCCTTTGCAGCGCTGTCGAACAGATGCTTGATCTCCTCCGGTGCTTCTTCCTTATTCAGATTGTAATAATATCTTCCGATCTCTGTATAGATTCTGTCAAGATTTGAATTCTCAGATGAAATCTTACCTTTTATCTTCGTCTTCTGTGCAGCACATTTTGTACTGTCAACTGCCTGATTGGCTAATGACTTTGTCTTTTCAAATGCATTCTGAAAAAAATTACCTGCCATTTTCAAATGACCTCCTTACGTTAATCATCAATATATTTATTTAATGTCTCAACAACATCATTCAGATTGTATGGCTTAGCTATGTAATCGTCCAGTTTATTCTCAAGGATTCGTTCCTTATCGCCGAACATCGCTCTCGCCGTTACTGCGATAATTGGAAGTCTCTTTCTCTTTTCCTTCTGCTCGATCTCACGGATCTCCTGCGTAGCTGCGATACCATCCATAACCGGCATCTGTACATCGAATAAAGCGGCATCGTAGATCTTCTGCTTGAAGAGTTCAACTGCTTTTTGACCATTCTCTGCAATATCATAAGAGAAGCCTGCCATACCAAGCAGCTTACCGATTACCTGCTGATTAACCGGTTCATCCTCTGCTACAAGGATTCTTGCTTTGCTGTGTGCATTGATTGAGAATACTGCCGGTTCTTCTTCCTTTTCAACCTCTTCTAATGCATCATCAGATGCCTTTACAACCTTCATAGGTACTTCTACGATGAAAGTAGAACCAATATCTTCTTTACTCTGAACCTGAATGTTACCACCCATCAGTTCAACGATCTGCTTTGTGATTACAAGTCCAAGTCCTGATCCGCCGTATCTTCTTGTATCAGAAGAATCAACCTGACTGAAACGGATGAACAGCTTGCTCATGTTTGCTTCTGAAATACCGATTCCGGTATCTGCAACCGCCATACGGATCTTAACTTTATTTTCCCCTTCCATATCCATGGATGCGATCTTAACACGGACACTTCCTTCGGAGGTGAACTTGATCGCGTTTGATAACAGGCAGTTTAATACCTGCTGAATTCTCTGTCCATCGCCCTTTACCAGCTTTGGAATATTGTTTCCAAATGAACAGTCGAGCTGTAACCCCTTATTATTTGCAAGTGGTACCTGTGCAGCAACCGTCTCCTCGATCGCCTGCTTGATATCAAATGTTTCTTCTTTGATCTTGTATTTTCCTGCTTCCAGTTTACTGATATCAAGAATATCATTGATCAGTCGGAGCAATGTATCCGCACAGTTCTTTGCGGTTACAAGATTATCTCTGTAATCTGCCTGAAGATCATCTGCCATCAATGTAAGCTGGAGCATACCCAGAATACCATTGATAGGTGTACGGATCTCATGGCTCATATTTGCAAGGAACTCAGCCTGTGTCTTATAGGCTGCATTCGCATCAACAATTGCCTTGGACAATTTGTTCTCTGTATCTTTCTGATCTGTGATATCGATAACGACCATGTTAATGTAATCTGCTTCTGACTTATACATTACGGTATTGAATACCTTCTGAAGGGATTCCATCGTGATCTCGACATCCATCAGATCTCCTTCTTTTGTTCCGGAGTTATTATATGCCGTGAACCATGCATTGATATCCTGAAGGACTTCAATCTTACTCTCCTTCAGATTCTTGCCGGTGTAATCACTGACATCGAGTTTGAAGTACTCGCCAAAGATCTCGTTTGCATCTACGATCTGATAACTGGTTCCGTTTACAGGATCTTCTATGATCTTTGCCTGTGCAAATCCGATTGGCAGATTCATAAATAATTTCTTATATTTATCTCCCTTGCCACCATTGCCTCCGGCACTGTCACCGCAGACGATAAACAAGCCTCCAAATGTTACAATCGCAGCAAGTATTCCAACGATCAGAGCACCCGCTCCTACCCCTGCAACACCTAAGATACCAGCCAGAAGACCAAGTACCGCACCGGCTGCTGCGACCGGTTTCCAACCCAACTCCTTAATTTTCTCCATTGATGCACCTCTATTTCTACTTTTTTGAATCTAATACTTTGACTCCACATGTTATTATATTATAAATGAATGTTAAGGTCAACGAGATGATAAAAAAACCTATAGATTTTTCATAAAATCTATAGGTCTTTTTTGATATTTTTTACTATATATAACTAACAACATTATTCTGTTTCTTTTTATAATATGTCAGATATAAACAAATTTACCGGATGTACGCCACTCATTTTTTATCTATGTTATACATCCTATCTACAGCCTTCAAATGGTCGCCTTGCAGATGCTCAGATTCCCGATTTCTACTTCTTGTCATCGTCAAATACATCCTTAAGGATCTCATCTACATGCTTGTAATAATCATCATCTGTCGACGGTTCAGCTTCATTCCGTACAGACTCCGGAAGCCTCTCATCATCCTTTGATACCTCTATTATATCTGATGGCTCTACATCGGAGATTTCACCTGACCGACTTCTGCGTCTCCGCTTGCCGGATGCCGCACCTTCCAGGCGATTCTGAAGCTGTGTTCTTCCGCATAAGAATCCGAACAAGATCCAGCATGCAAATGTAAGAATCAGTCCAAGCTTCAAGCCCGGTGGGAAATACCTGAACTCGATCACATGCTCTCCGGCCGCAAGCTTCAAGGCTATGAAAGCATTTCCTACCGTATCGATCTCATACTTCTTGCCATCTACATAAGCTGTCCAACCCTTATCATACGGGATGGATGTAAACAGCAGTCCCGGATAGTCGATCGTCATATATCCTTTCACATAACCATCTTCCATTTTACCAACCAGCATCTGCTGAGCACTTAATATATCATATGCCTGTAAGAAGGAATCCCAGTTAAAGGAAGATACGACCAATCTGGCACTTCCGCTGTTCGCCTGTGAACTCTGAAAACAATACTCAACCGTTACGGTCTGTCCCTGAACCAGATGTCCGACATGGTAAGTCTGGTTCTGAAGTCTCTCATAATTCTGTTCCTCTCCGTCTACATAGATCCTTACCTTATTGATACCGGAGCTGTTTGCCAGAATATAGATATCTGCAGACTCGTCCGTCACATCAAAGCTCAGCTGGAAATCGCACTTACTGTTGTCCGTTCTTGTATAGGAATAATACTCACTGGTATCACTATCATGTGACAGCTCGCAGTTATCACTGTACATCGTTACTTCCGGATATAACTGTGAGAATACACCCGGCACACCGGTTGACAGCTTCACGAACTGATTTAAGGTATCGAACATGTTACCGATCGTACCATCATAATCTAACAGGTCATTATTTACCATGTAGCCAAGACTTAACGCATATGGATTTTCATATATGTTCACTCCATCTACATCTGTTACATAGTTGACATCAAAATAATTATATTCGCCCTCTCTCTGTAACAGATAACGCACACCCAGTAATGAATTGGATAAGGTGTTACCGCCGTCGAACAGGAATTCATTTGCGCCTGTGTAATATCCAAGGTCATGCATCATATCAACCAGATCAGCGGACACTGTCGATCCGAACAGACAGACGCTCTTAAGATTATAATAAGTAGGCTCATCTACGATCTTTGTATTCATCAGCTCTACCCTATATGCCTTATCCTTACAGTCCAGTGTATCGATCGCCTGATTCATCGATGATTCCATGCCAAAATACTGGCTGATATCGACATATCCGTTGCTGTCATATCCCTTAATTCCATTTGTGACCGTCTCTACCAGACAGGCTATGGTCAGTACATATATGACAAGCTTCCGCCAGACTCCCTTTGTCAGGGTAAATGCCAGTATTAACAATGCATATACCGTCAGGAATATCTCAGTCCAGATCAGGGTCTGACGCTCAATCGTACACTTCTTATAGGATAAGATCAGGAAACCATATCCAAACGCTACAGCCAGAAGTACCGCAAAGGTATCTTTCTTATCCAGAAGCAGAAGCACCTCACAGCACATGGCAAGCATCAGGAAAATGAACAGGAATGAGAATCGGTTCGGAATTCCGTACTGATCATGAAAGCCATGCCAGATATAATTCAACAGCTTATTATTAAAGCTTGCAAAGATCACTACCAGAATGATCACATTCTTTATCTTATCCCACAGCTTAATGTTCCGGTTAAACAGATAGACAAATACCAGAACAAAACAGATCGTTCCGCAATAAATGTTCAGGCCGCCGTCAAACTGCTGGTTCTTGATCGGCTTCGTCAGATAAAACAGCTGTTTGATCTGATCCCATATACTTCCATACCATTCCCATTTCGGAAATACTCTGGTCGCCGACGCTGTTGTATTCAATCCCAGATATGCCGGGATCAACAGAAATGCCGACATACCCGCTGCCAGCAGAGAGCATCCGGCAAATCGGAAGCCATCGGTAAAGAATCTCTTCACACTCTTATGGTTTGTCAGCAGAAAGACCATAACGAGGAAGATACAGATCATAAAACTCATATAATAGTTACACATCAGCGCATAGAACAAAGACAGAACATAGAGCTTATAATCCCCACTCTCTGTCATACGTTCAAAGCCTGCCATGATGAGCGGAAGGATCATGATACAGTCCATCCACATCAGATTCCATGAATATCCGATCACATAATTACTGATCGCATATGCCGTTGAGAAGATCAGGATCGCAGCATCATATGTCTTATAATTCCTGCATTTCTCACGCATATAATATGCAAATGACATACCGGAAAGTACGATCTTGATTCCGATGAACAAACTCATTGCTATATAGATATGTTCTCTTTTGAATAATACAACAAGGAAATTGATCGGACATGCAATATAATATGCGATGATCGCCAACATATTACTTCCAAGTCCGATATCCCATGTATAGAACAGACTGCCTTCATTCTTTAACTTGTCATAATAATCTGAGAAAAACGGAAGATACTGATGAAGACTGTCTACCATAGTCAGACTGTTTCCTCCAAACGGTCCGATCTTTTCCGCGATCCATACCCCTAAAAGGAAGCACGCAGGAATCACTCCCGCAAGCAGGATAAGATAATTTCTTCTCATAAATATCCGGATTGACGTTTTTTCTTTCTTAAAGACAAAGCACTTACCGAATACATAATTGATTATGACTACAAAGAACTGAACAATGATCTTCGATATAAATTCATTGTAGCGGAACGAATCACATAACAGATTCGTGCCGACAACTTCAACCAGCATCGCAAGAAGCCTTGTTCCGACAAAGGAGATAAATTCCCGTATCAGCGTTCCTGCATCTTTTTTACTGCTCTCTGTGAACACAAAAAACTTATTTGCAAAGAATGCGAATAAAATCGCCAGTGATATAGCTATGATATTCGCTACGCTTCTTGACAAATCGGTAAACAGACGCAGCAGATAAAAAGATACAATATTTACAACCGTAGTTGCCCCACCTGCTATTACATATCTGACAATTTCTTTTTCTAATAACTTCTTTATTTTGTCCATAATGAAAACTCTCTTATACCAGCTACAGCCGAACAGTTATCCCGATCGGCTGTGCTATTTATGTGTGTGTTATTTTGTGTGTTTATTTCGTGTTGCCAAGTCCTGACATCAGATAGATCATCGGAGAATTCCAATAGATCGTCACCTCATTACAGGAGAACGACTGCGCATTGTCTGCATATCTGCTCTCCGGTGCTTTGCCCAGAAGAACAGCCTTTGCATATGGATCTTCCAGATTACTGTCTGCGCCACCTACTAACATACCCGGCATTGCTACCTCTAATACCTGAGATGGTCTGTGGTGCGGATGAAGCGGAGTTCTTGTACCATAGCCTGTTACATAACAGTAGCCGACTGCATTTCTTCCAAGCAGATAATCTCTTTGGTATGAAGCATATTTTACATAATCTGCATTTGGCTTAAGCTTATTTGCCATCAGAAGTAACATTCCTTTATTTGCAATATTCATATTGCTTCCCCATGCAAATGTCTTGGTTGGTGATACCCATACACCGAAACCATTGTCTTTAATCTGATCTATGGTCTTATCTACTTCATTGAAGAACAATTCGTTTGCCTTGGCAGAACCGCCGTCATATTTGATGTAGTCATACAGAGCGTAATATCCGACATCTGCCCATCCAAGTCCATAGTTTACGATATCACTACCCTCAATGATTGCATCGGTAGCCTTCTTATAAGAAGCATCTCCGGTTGCTGCATATAATTCTACCGCTGCCCAGATCGTCTCATCGCGGAAGATCGTATCCGGATATTCACCTGTTACGATATCGTCCGGATTTGAGAATCCGTAAGCATCCATATTACCGCTCAGGTATTCATATGCTTTCTTTGATGCATCCAGACATTTTGCTGCAAAATCCGCATCGTAATCTTTATAAAGAACTGAGGCCTTTGCCATAACAGCCGCAAAATCTCCGGTCGCTGTATTTGAGACCGGACATGCGATCAGCTGTGCTGTCTCTTCTTCCGGCATAACTGTCTCAGGGAATACATCACAGGTTACCTTGTGATATACGCCACCATTTGCATCCTGCATCTTAAGCATCCAGTCCAGCTCAAATCTTGCTTCATCTAAGACATCCGGCACACCGTTTCCGCTCTCCGGAATACCGATGTCATCTGCCTTATATCCATTGTCTTCATATGTTAAGAACAGATCCTGTACTGTCTTTGCACCTGATACAACATAGCGTCCATAATCACCGGCATCATGCCAACCGCCTGTTACATCGATCTTCTTATCTGTTCCGTATACAACCGCTTCACCTGTATGGCAGGCAGGATGTGCAAATTCACCTGCAATGCTGCTATCAAGCTCCACACCGCAACGCTGATTATAAAGCATCAGCACGACATCCTTATACAGATCTCCGTAAATGTCGTCACCGATCTTGAATTCTACTGATTCTTCTCCATCATCTGTCTTGATCTTATAGGTTCCTGCATCCTTTACGGATGAGAAATCCGCCTGCTTACAGAACATCTCTGATGGTGGATCGTATGTAGCTTCTTCCGGCAAATCTGCTGAATATACAGATTTTCCTGATGCCACATCAATTACTTCAAATGACTTAGCATTTTTTTCGATCACAGTAGCGACCTTGGAGTCACCGGTCATGTAACCTACCTGGTTCACATTGATAGCCATAGGATCAGGTGTTGCCTCTACCTGCTGTGCGCCGGAAGCGTCAACTGCCTCTAATAAAATATTATCAAAATAAATGTTATGCTCTGCTTCATCTCCAGTCATACCTTCCTGTTTTCCCATGTTGAAGCAAAGTCTTGGTGCAGGATCGGAATCCTCTTCCATCGTAAACTGTGCTGTGATATGCTGCGTCTCCGGACCGATCGTGATCACATCACTGGTGTACGCATGGTAATCTCCACCATTGATCTGTAATCTCCATTCGATCGTGCGTTCCAGATCGGAACGGACATCGAAGGAATATTCATAGACGCATCCCTGATACAGACGAAATCCGTCATAATAGATCTGGTTCGCATGGCCTACGCTTCCCGTCTTCTTAATGTTAATACGAAGTTCGCCATCTTCATTGGTCATTTCTTCATTTCCACCATTTGTATAAGTATGGAAACCATCGGTATCTTTATCATCAAAGTTGATATTGATAACCTTATCGCCATCTGACACCCCGAGCTCCTCCTCTGTTGTTGCTTCTTCGGTCGTAGCTTCGGTTGTCTCTTCTTCGGTTGATACCTCTGTTGTCACTTCTGTCTCAGAAGTCGAACCATCGGTATCCTTCTTTGCTCCGCCACAGCCTGCAAGCAACGACATCGTCATCGCTGCTGTCAGGCACATAACTGCAACCTTCTTCATTTTTCTCATGTCTTATTGTCCCTCCATGTTTTCTATATTGCTATGTACCTTCCTTCTCAACTGTACATATAACTCTATCTCATGAATCATGTTCATTCAACACTTCATTACTGATCTGAATACTGCAAAACGTCCTGATACTTCATATGGCCTCCAAAAATATCAAGTGCACTGCCTATCGTAAAATCAATTCGACTCTTCCCCAACACACGGAGCTTATCCAGATCATCAAATGATGCAATACCACCTGCATAAGTTACAGGTATTCTGCCCCAATCTCCAAGAAGCTTTGCGATATGCATCTCTATACCGGATGCCTTACCTTCCACATCTACAGCATGGATCAGATATTCATCACAATAATCGGAAAGCATGTCCAATGTATCTGTTGTTATCTTCACATTTGTAAACTTCTGCCAGCGATCTGTCACAATGTAGTATCCGTCCTCGCGTTTTCTACAGCTTAAATCCAACACCAAATGTTCCTTTCCGACTGCCCGTCTGATCGCAGTCAGATTATCGTAGTTGATCTCACCATTCTTAAAGACATAGGATGTGACGATCACATGGGATGCTCCCATATCAAGAAACCGTCCGGCATTCTCGGCATTGATTCCGCCGCCGATCTGCAGCCCTCCCGGATATTCCGTAAGCGCCAGCTCTGCCTGATGGCAGTCCGCTTCGTAGTACCCGCTCCCCGCAGGATTCAATAAAATGATATGTCCACCATGTAGCCCGGCAGCCTTATACATCCTTGCAAATGCAGCCCCGTCATACTCAGATACAAAATTCTCCTTCGCAGTATTGCCTTCATCCTGAAGGCTGCTGCCAACGATCTGTTTTACTTTTCCATTATGTATATCGATACACGGACGAAATCTCATCTCTCACCCCGGCTGATACGCCTTTTCCATTTCTGTATATTTCTCCTGCCGATTCTTTTAAATATCCGCAGATATCATTTATTCTATCACAGAACCGACTATAAGCCAAGTCCTCTCATCGGCCTTCTCCTATGCATATCACACCGACGTAGATCTGTTCCGCTCCGGCCTCCTGCAAGGCTTCTGTACATGCCTGCACCGTTGCCCCTGTCGTATAGATATCATCTATTAATAACACTGTCTTCCATTCCGCCGGAAGCATCTTAACTTCTAATGCCTGTTTAATATTATTAGCGCGTTCAAGCGGAGATAATTCCTTCTGCGGTGCTGTCTCTGATACCCGGAGCAAATGCGTCTTATCTACCGGAAGATGAAGCTGTCGTCCTACCACCTCGGCCAAAAGCTCAGCCTGATTATAGCCACGTTTCTTTCTTCTGCGCTTATGTATCGGCACCGGAAGAATAATCTGTATCCGGTCTGCAACCCCTGCTTTTCTGAGACGTTCTGCCAGAAGGTTGCCATAATAATCCACATATTCCCGTTTATTATGATATTTAATAGCAAGCACACTGGATGCAACCGGCTCCTCATAACGAAAGACCGGATATGCCCGCTCGAAGCTTCTGGTGTGTCGCCTGCAGTCTTCACAATATTCCTGTTCAGCTTCCGAAAGCTCCTTCCCGCATTTCATACAGACCGGTCCGGTCACATATGGCAGCGTCTTATGCCGGTTACAGATGCCCTGTTCGCCATATGCCATAACTGCATCACAGATCGGACATCTCCTTGGAAATACAAGATCCATAAGCGTCCGGTTCCACATATTCTGTTCCCGCATATTTTATCCCCCTTTATCACTCTGAATTTATGCCAGTTCTGCCAGTCGTTCAGCAAATGTTGTATACCTCTTCTGTTCGTCGATATTATCGATCATTGTCTTAACCAGACCGATATTGCCTACGATCACAACACCCTTTCTGGCTCTCGTAACTGCCGTATAGAGCAGATTCCGGTTCAACAACTTTGCCGGTCCTGTAAGAAGTGGAATCACTACGACCGGATATTCACTTCCCTGTGATTTATGTATCGTGATGGCATAAGCATGTTCCAGTTCATCAAGCTGGGAATAAAGGTAATCTACCAGTCTTCCGTCGTCGTATTCAACAACAATCTTCTGATCGAATTCATCGATTTCTTTTATAAAACCAACATCTCCGTTAAATACACCTACGCCTTCTTCCTTCACAAAACGGTCCTTTGCATCCATGATCTTCCACTCCAGCTTATAGTTATTTTTGATCTGCATGACCTTGTCACCCTTACGGAATACAATATCATTTTTCTCTTTCTCCGGTATGCTTCTGCTCGAAGGATTCAAGATCTCCTGCAATCGTTTATTCAGATTCTCGACACCCAGCTCATACTTACGCATCGGAGTAAGCACCTGGATATTCATCGGGTCAACCTGAAAGAAGCCCGGCAAACTGTCTAAGATCAAATGCTTCAATTCCGCAATGATATCCTGTGATCCCTGTCTTGGAATATAGAAGAAATCCCTGCTCTTATTATTAATCTCGAGCTGCTTTCCCGCATTGATCAAATGGGCATTCGTAATAATGTCACTATTCTCACCCTGTCGGAATATCTTGTCCAACACCGTTACAGAGAATACCCCCGAACGAATGATATCCTTTAATACATTGCCCGGTCCGACCGATGGAAGCTGATTGGAATCTCCTACCAGTACCAGCCTGGTTCCCGGCATGATTGCTTGCAACAGGCTGTAGAACAGACTGCTGTCTACCATTGACATCTCATCTATTATGATCACATCCGCTTCTAACGGATTATTTGAATTTCTTACAAATGTATAAGCAGAGCGGTTGCCTTCTTCATCAATCCCGCCACCGGACAGCTCCAACAGGCGATGGATCGTCTGTGCCGTATATCCGGTTGCCTCGGTGATTCTCTTTGCCGCGCGTCCGGTCGGTGCCGCAAGCAGTAGTTCCAAATTCAGCTTCTCAAACATCTTGATCATGGCATTGATCGTTGTTGTTTTACCGGTACCCGGTCCACCTGTGATCACTGCCACACCATTGTTGACCGCATTCTTGATCGCAAGTTTTTGTTTTTCTTCCAGTGTGATCTTCTCTGCTTCCTCGATTTGCGCAAGCATCTTATCCAACGGTCGATCCTCTGATGTGAAATCAAGATCGATATCTGACAGTATCCTCGCCGAATTCAGTTCAATATAATAATTTGCCGCCGCATAGACAGCAGTAACATCTCCGGCAAGCTCCTTTACGATCGCCTTACCCGTCATCTGAAGTTCTATAATCTGGCTTCCGATCTCATCTTCCAGTTCTTCATTATATGGTACATTGTCAGCAACCAAGAGCGAATAGGTCTTTGCCACCAGCATCTGCTTCGGAAGATACATATGTCCGAGCTGGCTCGCATTTAACAATGTATATAACAGTGCCGCGCGGATACGAAAATCCGAGTCACTGCTGATCCCCATTCGCTCCGCGATCTCATCTGCCGTCTTAAATCCGACACCGTTTATGTCCTCTGCAATCTTATACGGATTTGACCGGATGATCTTATACATCTCCTGTCCATATTCATTGAAGATCTTTACCGCCAGATTGATTGATATTCCATATCCGGTCAGGAAAATAATCGCATCCTGCATCTCTTTCTTTTCATTATAAGAAACAGCGATATCTCTTGCTTTTCGTTCCGAGATACCTTTAACTTCCGCCAGTCGTTCCGGTTCTTCTTCAATTATGCGCAGAGAATCCATCTTGAATTTTTTAACGATACGTTTTGCCAGTGCCTCACCGACACCCTTTATGATACCGGAACCCAGATATCGTTCTATACTTATCATATCATCCGGCATTTTTATTTCATAAGAATTAAATTTGAATTGGAGATCATACTGGGGATGATTGACATATTCCCCTTCCGCAGATATATAGATTCCCTCACTGACACCGTGAAGGGTTCCGACAAAAATGTCTTCGCCGTCTTCACCCTCTACAGTGAAAACGGCGTAGCCATTGTCGTCATTTTTATAGATAACTTTTTCAACATAACCTTCTTTTATCACAACAAGTCTCCTGCGTTACTCTTTCTTACTGTTGAGTAATTCGATATATTTTCCTGTTCCGATAGCAACTGCACGAAGCGGATCTTCGGCAGTCATGGTTGTAATTCCTGTCTTTTCTTCCAGAAGCTCCTCCAGTCCATGAAGCAAAGCTCCTCCACCGGTTAATACAATACCTCTGTCAGCAATATCTGCTGCCAGTTCAGGCGGAGTACGTTCCAGAACGGAATGAACAGCCTCGCATACCTGTGATGCAGGTTCTCGGAGTGCTTCTTCTGTCTCATCTGAGGTTACGGTAACTGTCTTCGGAAGTCCGGTTACAAGATTTCTTCCGCGGATATCCAGTGTGATATTCTCAGGTCTTCTAAAACATGTACCGATCTTGATCTTGATCTCCTCTGCAGTTCTCTCACCGATCAGAAGATTGTGTTTTTTTCTCATAAAACGTACGATTGCTTCATCAAAATCATCTCCGGCAACCTTGATGGATGCACTTACAACCGGACCGCCCAGAGATATAACAGCGATATCCGAAGTTCCGCCACCGATATCAACGATCATGTTGCCACATGGTCTGTAGATATCAATTCCTGCTCCGATTGCTGCTGCCACCGGTTCTTCTATGATAGACACGTCTCTTGCACCTGCTGCGTAAGTTGCGTCCTCTACTGCTTTCTTCTCAACCTCTGTTACCTGTGAAGGCACACATACGCTGATACGAGGTCGTCTTCCAAAGTAACTTCTGCCTACTGCTTTCTGAACAAAATACTTTAACATCTTTTCTGTTATTGTATAGTCCGATATAACGCCCTGACGAAGCGGGCGGATTGCTACGATATTTCCCGGTGTTCTTCCAAGCATAAGTCTGGCTTCTTCACCGATCGCTACTATTTTATTTGTATCTCTGTCATAGGCAACTACGGACGGCTCTTTTAATACAACGCCCTTGCCTTTTACATATACCAATATACTGGCGGTACCTAAATCTATACCGATATCTGAACTTGCCATGATTGGTCCCCTTTCTGGTTACTGTTAATCCTGTACATCCCTTAATATTACAAGAGATGCCTTTCTTCCGTCAAGCCATTTCATGCTGACTTCGGATAAATCCATGATCTTGTCGAACTGTCTTATATAGCTTCTCCAGCTTACCTCTTTCCGTTCAGTAAGGAACGGCTTCTGTACGGTCGCCACACCCTTAAATGTATCATTCAGATCACGGATCAACGTCTTACTGTCTTTTCCTGTAAAATCATATCCAAGCATATCATTTAACGGCTGATTGGAGAACAATACCTCCCCCGTCTCTTCATCACGGATAAAGATGCCGATCTTGATATGATTATAAGTATCTACCAGAAGCTTATTTACCATTCGGATATTACCATCACCTTCTATTCTGGCAAGGATACCCTGAATGACATTCCGAATGTCCTTCGAGAATTCAATATCATCCTCTGACCATATCTTATCCGTATGGTTATTCGCCATAACGATACATCCGCTGATAATATTATTGATCTCTATACTGAGTGCAACAAAGCTTGTTACACCGATCTGTTCCATATTACTCTGAAAATTCTTAAAGTCATGGTTCTTATCCGCTACAATGCAGTCATATGTTCTTTCCTTACTGTGTGCAAAGAATTTCTTACCCTTCTGCCATTCTTCCACATATTCTTCCGCAGACATGCTTTTTTCCCTTGACCAGATATGGCTGCACATATACTCCTGATCTTCGTTCAGTGAGTATATCGCCATAACATCGATGCCCAGATAATCACCGGTTCTTTCCAAAATATTGCTGATTGTCTTATTATCATCGCTGTCCATGGAACTGAGTGCTTCTGTCAGGATCTTCTGTCTCTGGATCTTTTCCTCTAACAACATTTCAACAGATTTGCTCCGTTCTGCTTCTTTAGACAGAACCTTGTCATTATATGCATATTCTGAGAAGATATTGCACATATTCCACTGGATCTTATATACCTTCTTCATCTTTGCAACATCTGCTGTATCATATCCGCACAGAATCCAGGTTGCGATATGTTTCTCTCCGATCTTAACCGGTGCACCGCAGATAATACTTCCATCTATACCATCATCCATCTCCATAATGACCGGAACATTGTTCTGGAGGATCACCTCATTTAACTTCACAATGATGCTCTTATACTGAGGTTTCTCAAAAAGATCATAAAAGCTTCCCATATGCAGAGACGGTCCTGCCGGTTCTACAAGCTGATCACCCGCCGGAGATACAACCGTTGAATACAGCCCGCTTAAGCCTGCAAATGCTTTTACAATACTGTTCCATTTGTCTTTATCGATACTCTCGCTCGTATATTCATTCTCATCTACAGTCGTGTTCATAATGTAAGAAAGCTTGTCTTCATACTCTTTCTTAGCTTCCTCTACACTGTTCTGCAACTTCTTGTTCTCTGTAATATCTGTTATAAAGAACTCGATCGTATAAGAAGAATCCTCTGCCTGTGTGATACTGTTCTGGGAACGAACCCATCTGACATTTCCATAATCATCTACGATACGATACTCGTCCTCATAATCAGATCCACCACTCTTTAACACATTCTTCGCTTTCTGAATAACTCTTGCGCGATCCTGCGGATGAACATAGTCTTCTGTCAATTTATTCCCAGCCATAAGTGCATCTACATTCATTCCAAGCAATCTGGCATTCGGTGTAATGTATTTCAATATGCTGTGTCCTCTGCTAATGGATTTTACCATCACAAGACTCTTGATCTTGTTCATAACAGATAATATATATTCACCTTTTTCCCCATCATAGGAATGCTTTTTTTCTTTTACAAATAGTAGTTCAATGCCATCGGCACCTCCGTCCGGCGACTTTACGATATGACAGTTCAGCATCATAGTAGTGATCGCACTTTCTGCCGATACAAAACGTACCTTCATCTCAAAATCCGTATGCCCGGTATTCTCCGCCTTATAAAGATTCCCGATCAGGATATCATAGTCATTCTTAACTATAATATCGCGAATGCCTACAGCTCCACTGTAAAAGTCACCTTCTTTATATCCGAATTCCGTTATATTCTTTGTTACATAACGAGTCTGCCATCTGCTGTCCGGCTTGTAGAGATACAGTGCCAGAATGCCTGCATGGTTAATAATACGTTCCAGACTCATACTTCCGATTGCTACATCGGAACGCAGTTCAAACAGCACCATATATGCTTTTTTTCCATTATATTCAAACTGATTGACAAATCCGCTTACAACCAGTCTTTTTTTCTTATTTATATTCAGCAGAAGTCGATGCCAGATGATCGTTTTTTTCTCATTTAAAATCGGCCAAAACTCATCACTGGACATAAACTTATCCGGTGCCATCGTAATCGAATCGATCTGATTACCGACCAGTTTTACCGCTGCATTGTTGATACTTAAAACTTCTCCATCCTCGCAGAATACAACTGCGGGATATTCAATATGGCTCAGAAAATCTGAATAATTACTGATTTTGCCTATCTCCAAATGTATCCCTCTTTTCTCTTATGCAACCCCATAGACACATAAAACTTTTCCATGTCAGCCATAGAAAAGTTTCATGTATTTAAAATATCGCTGTTAAAATTATTCCTCTGTCTTGCTGTCTTCACTGCCGGCAGCTGTTTCTTCTTTCTCGTCGTCTGATGATACCATCGATGTTGCTTCACTCTTTAGACCTGTAAACGCCTTATCCGCAATATCCTTTGTTACACAACATGCGTCTACGACACCATCTAAGGCTGCAAGCAACTCACCCATATACTTGCTGACTGCATCGCACTCTTTCTTTACATTCTTTCTGAGTACATATGCTTCGCCGGTTGCTTTATTCGTGATAGCTTCAGCTTCCTTCTGAGCATTTTCTTTCTGAGTTCTGCACTCATAATCTGTCTTTGCACTTAATGCTTCGGCAGCTTCATGTGCTTTATTTCTTGTACGTTCACTGTCGCTGTAAGCCTGTTCCTTCAGACTTGCACAGGTTGCTTCTGTCTCATCATACATCTGCTTGCACTTTTCATTTGTCTCTGTTTCAAGTGCATTGCAACGATCTGTTGTCTCTTTCTCCATTGCTTCGCATTTTGCAGTCATCTCTGCATGCTGAGCTTCACACTCTTTATTTGTCTGGGCGATCAATGCATCCGCACTCTCTCTTGCCTCTAAGAGTGTTCTTGAAATAGACTCATATCTTCCTGCTGATTCGAATTCTTTCTGCTTATAAGCATTTACCTGCTCTTTCAGGGATTCGATCTCGCTTTCATATTCGGAATTCTTAGTCTTAAGTCCTTCGATCGTCTTATTCGACTCTGTCAGGTTTACTTCTCTCATAGTCTTAAGGCTTAATACAGCTTCGCTGAGCTTATTTACATTTGCTTTTAACTCATTAACTTCCTTCTCATGGTCAGCCTTTAACTCCTCAATATAATAATCAACCGAATTCTTATCATATCCACCAAATGTTACAGTCTTAAATGTAGACTCTGCCTTTACTTCTGTTTCATCAAAATTATCTTTGTTCTCTTTTGCCACGATAATCCCTCCAAAATAATCTATTATTTAAGCTGCGCCCGATGTCTTAACAGGATCTGTTACCGGCATCCCTTTCTATTGTGTGTGTGATACTCATGCTTTCCGGCGCAAATGCTCATTTTCTGTAAACACCAATTGAAATGATTATAACACACCCTTATTGTTTTGCACAATTATTTTTTCTTAATTTAGTTACAAAGCACATATTTTGTGCTATATTGAACGAAGAAAATACAAATCGAACTGTTAGGAGGAATTTTTATCAACATGAAACGTACAAGAAACTATCTGACAGCCATTCTTATGATCGTGATCGGTCTTATCTCACTTACCGGCTGTGGTCAGAAGAAAGCTACTGCATACCAGTCGTATGTGAAAAATCTTCTCGATGTCAATTACAAAGGTGATTACACCAACTACATAAAAGAAAACAAAGGAAATGAAACCGACGCACTCGCTATGTATCAGGAATGTCTGTCAAATCTGGCAAATCAGCTGATCTCGCACTACAACCTGAATACAAATAAGTCTGTCGAGGTTACCCAGACTTTCACGACTCTTGCAACTACGATCTATAGTAATGCAAAATATGAAGTCTCTGAAAGTTATAAAGAAAATGGCGATTATTATGTGGATGTAACTATTTATCCGATCGCAGTCTTAGACCAATCCTACGACGAGATCATGTCATATATAGAGGATTTCAACAAGGATGTCAATAATGGCGTATATAACGATGTTAAAAAAGAGGAATACGATAAGAAGTTTGCAAACGGAATTGCCTCCATCCTCACTTCTCATGCAGAGAATCCTGAATATAAAGATGCCGTTATCGTAAAAGCACTTATCAACGATGATGGCGAATACTACAGTATCGCATCCGACAGCCTCACGGAGATCGATCAGGCGATGGTCGCCACCGAAACCGCCGACGCTACGGAAACCGACACTTCCGAAGAATAAACGAGTGAACGACAACAGCACCAATTTTTATCTAAAAAAAAGAACAATACCCTTTCACTACGCAGAACACTCTCGTTCTATTTCTCACGTAGCGGTACTAAACTCCCACCTAATGGTGGTTTGTTAAGGACCGACGTTCGTAACTGAGACCTTAGCGAGGCTCACCGAGGTTAGTTCGAAGTTATACAGAGTAAAAAAGTCTGCTACATGAAAGATATTGTTCTTTTTTCTATCTATACATACTACACACTGTTGTCTTTCTGCCTACTGATATAATACTTACAGAATAGTTATATGAAAAGGCTTCGTCTGTCAGAAACAAGACGAAGCCCCTTTTGTTTAAATGATCATATCCAGCATTTATTTGTTCGATATCATAAAGCGATACTTTTATTTTGTTTATTTCTCGCGGAATGTGAATTCCTCGTTTGCAAGTTTGAATTTACTGCCATCGATCAGCATCATGTCTGTGCCGCTGTTGATGATCTTTCCGCCAAGGTAGGTGTGGTTGGTTGATTTGTTATCACGCAGATAATAAACGCCATTGACGTTGATGATATATGCATGACGACGGCTGACGGAATTGTTGTCTGTTACCTGATAATCAACACCCTGTGCCGACTTACCGATACAGAAGATCGGCTTGTCTATCTTGATACGCTCACCGGTTCTGGTTCTAACGATCACAGGTCCCGGTTTGCCTTTTGTTGCATTTGTAAGAACTGTCGTTGATGTTGCATCAGATTCGTCATCATCGAATCCGATATCACTGCCGGAATAATCTTTTACTTCCTTCGCCAGCTTAAAGCTTGGAGTTGATACAACAGTTGTCTGCAACGGAGCTTCTGTATTTTCTTCTACAGCTTCTGCCATCTGCGGTCTTACAATAAAATGCTGTTCATCTTCCGGATGAACATTATTATCATTCTTCATATCTGTGATAAACTTATAGAACTCTGACAGATAAAATGATGGATTGTGATCAAAAAACTTGATCAGTTCATATCCACAATCTGATGCTTTTTTATTTGCAAAATCAAGTTTGTTGATCAGATCTCTGACGAACTTCTCCATATTGCATTTTTCCATCGGTTTATCAATCGGAAGGAATACAAGCTGTACACTCATATCCTCCAGATTCAAATACATATATCCAATATTCAGGATAACCTTTCCCAGTGGCATATCATTCGCCTTCAGATACATCAGCTGGTCTGTTATACTGAACATGATATCTACCAATTCATCTCTGTGAATCTTCTTGGTGATAAACTGATTCATCGTAATCATGGCCGGAATCGAATATGTAAGTGCTCTCTGTCCATCAATATACTCTTCATGACAAAAGCTGTTGTTTCCTACAAATGATGTATTGTACAGCTCGACTTCATTATGAAGGATCTGGACATCATCTTCAATTTTAAAATATAATTTGTACTCGTCGCACAAATAGGTCTTCTCTGTGCTCATAATAACACCCTCCGCAATTATTCTCCAGCCACTCAAGTCCCTTTTACTCTACCGTAACAGACTTGGCAAGATTACGTGGTTTATCTACATCCAGCCCTTTCGCATCCGATGTGTAATATGCGATCAACTGCAAAATAACAGCCGCTGCAAATACTGTAAACAAACTATCCTGCTTAGGTATTCTTATATGCTTATCACATATCTGGGTATCAGTAACTTCATCACCCATACTAATTAGAATAACATATGCTCCCCTGGCTTTTACTTCCCTTATATTTGAAACCATCTTCTCGTAAACAGCCGGCTGAGTCGCTAATGCGATAACCGGTACATTCTCTGTGATCAGAGCAATCGTACCATGTTTTAACTCACCCGCCGCATAAGCCTCCGCATGAACATAGGATATCTCCTTCAACTTCAGAGCCCCCTCCAGTGAAAGAGTATAATCCATGCCCCTTCCGATAAAAAATGCATCCGGAGCCATTTTTATATAATTAGCGACAGCCTTGACCTCATCTGCCTGAAGCAGGGTTTCTTCGATCACCGGAATTGTTCCAAGTAATTTACCGATAAATTCCTTTGCCCGATCTTCTGAATAAATACCTTTTACAAGTCCAAGTCTGCAACCGATTAAATACATTGCTGCCATCTGAACCGAATATGCCTTTGTGCTTGCTACCGCAATCTCCGGTCCGGCATGTGTGTATAACACATAATCACTTTCTCTTGCAATTGTAGAACCCTTTACATTTACAATCGAAATAACCTTTGAACCACATCGTTTTGCCAACCGCATCGCCTCCAGAGTGTCGATCGTCTCGCCAGACTGGGAAGTAACGATAACCAGTGTCTTCTCATTGATCAGTGGTTCTTTATATCGAAATTCCGATGCGATCTCAACATTTACCGGTATACGAAGCTCCGATTCGATCATTGCCTTGCCAACAATTCCTGCATGCATCGCTGTTCCGCATGCGATCACTGTAATGTTTTCGCAATTTTTGAACACCTCATCATCAATTCCGTCCTCTGTAAAATCAGGAAGTGAATTTACAATTCTTGGTGTGATCGTATTTCTCAGAGATTCCGGCTGCTCATAGATCTCCTTTAACATGAAATGCGGAAATCCGCCTTTCTGAGCCGCTGTGATATCCCATGTAATCTCAAGCATCTGTGGTCTTACTTCATTGCCCTTTAAGTCCTCAACCTTGATTCCACCCTCTGTCATTGTCAGAATATGATATTCCGGCACAACAAAATAATCCTTTGAGAATGAAATAATGGCTGTCAGATCGGATGCAATGATAGATCCTTCTTCACTGTGAGCCGCAACCATCGGGCTGACATTTCTCACCGCGTATATAATTCCGGGTCTGTCTGCAAACATGATACATAATGCAAACGATCCTGCAATTATCTTTACAACTTTCCGAATCGCCGTAATCGGATCACCCTCATACAACGTATCAAGTAAGGCTGCCACAACTTCTGAGTCGGTCTCTGATACAAGCTTATCTGCTAAACCATACTCTCTTATAATATCACTGTAATTCTCAATGATACCATTATGGATCAATGCAACATTTCCACATCTATGTGGATGCGCATTTGCATCTGTAACACCACCATGTGTTGCCCATCTCGTGTGTCCGATACCGCAGGTTGAAGAATATTCTCCGTCTTTGCATAACTCTCTGAGTTCGCTTACCCTTCCTGCCTTTTTTCTGATCGTCAAAGTGTCATCATCATTCAAAAGTGCAATACCCGCACTATCATAGCCTCGGTACTCCAGCCGTTCCAGTCCATCGATCAGGATGTCCTTCGCCGGCTTTCTTCCTGTAAAACCTATGATTCCACACATATATTCAATTAACTCCTTTCGGCATATGATGCAGTTTGTTCTTTAAGTAACTGTATCACGTTCTTAACGCGACAGTCTTATCTTATAATGCATCATTCAATTATCCGGTCATGCTGTTTTGTTTTGAGATTTCTCCCATATTTGACATACATGTGCGCATCCGGACTCTACGTAGAGGCATCCGCCGAATTTTCGATAACCTCCATCCTCGTTACCCTTCTCAACAGGCTGTACCGACCAACCACGTTTACACCGCATCTGTCAGTCCTTCAATGCCAGGATAAAAGGGACATGGCGCTAAGATTTCTAAATCTTTCCAAATCTGCTGTCTCCTTGTATAAGCAGACATTAAAATTCTATCATAGACCTACCAATAAATCAACGACTTCATACCTGTAAGCCTGTGATTTATTTTTTTATGCAACACATACCGGATCACAGCCGATATCCCACAGAACAGCGTTTTTTTGCTCCATACGCTTTACTCTAAGCGGAACAGGAAATTCTGCTGACCTTCTGCTATATCATCTGTGATCCGTTATGACTTTCTTTTATAAACTAGCTGATAAATGAACCACCCGGCAAGCCCTTCTCAGTTGTAAGCAGAGACAGGTTACCTTCTGCATCTTCCGCGCATAAAAGCATACCTTCCGATACAACTCCGGCAAGCTTACATGGCTTCAGATTCACGATCGCAACAACACGCTTTCCAACCATTTCCTCCGGTGTATAGAAGCCTTTGATTCCCGAAACGATCTGTTTTACATTGTTCTCACCGAATTTTACCTGTGAGCATAACAGTTTTCTGGAATTCTGAACTTCTTCGCAGGCAATGATCTCTCCGATCATCAGCTGCATTTTCTCGAATTCTTCAATGGTGATCTGCTGTTTATTTAATACAGAAGGATCTGCATTCAAAGCAGCGACCTTAGCTTCTGCCTGTTTCATTTTCTTCTTTTCTTCGGAATTCTCTTTTTCTTCCTTCTGCTTCTTTGCTTTCTCGTAGATAGTTTCTTCTACCGGAGGTGCAAACTTGGCAACTTCTGCCATAACTTCCTTTACGTCCAGTCTTGCGAACAGGATCTCAGGAGTTTCTGTTACCTTGTTTCCGGATGGGTAAAGTCCGAATCTTCCAAGCTCTGTTACCTTTCTCTTTGCAGCATTTAACTGGTTCAGGATCTTAACAGAGGTATCCGGCATATATGGCTCCAGAAGGGACGCACCGATCACGATGCTCTCAACCAGATTATATAATACGGTATTCAGACGATCCTGCTTTGTTTCATCTTTTGCAAGTGCCCAAGGCATCGTCTCGTCGATATATTTGTTGCATCTCTTGAATAAGGTGAAAATCTCTGAGATCGCATCTGCAACCTTTAACTTATCCATACATTCTGCGACCTTAATACGGCAGTTTAATACGACGTTCTTCAGGTCTTCATCTACTTCTTCTGTTACTCCGGTATTCGTAACTACGCCGCCAAAATATTTATTTGACATGGAGATCGTACGATTTACCAGATTTCCGAGTGTATTTGCAAGCTCGGAATTAATTCTTTCTACAACCAACTCCCATGAAATGATTCCGTCATTCTCAAATGGCATCTCATGCAGAACGAAGAAACGGACTGCATCCACACCAAACAGACGAACCATATCATCCGCATACATTACATTTCCCTTGGACTTACTCATCTTACCGTCATTCTGGATCAGCCATGGATGTCCGAAGATCTGCTTTGGAAGCGGTACTCCAAGTGCCATCAGCATGATTGGCCAGTAGATCGTATGGAATCTTAAGATATCCTTTCCGATCAGGTGTAAGTCCGCCGGCCAGTATTTCTTATATAATTCATCATTATTACCGTCTACATCATATCCAAGACCTGTGATGTAGTTTGATAATGCATCGATCCATACATAGATTACATGCTTGTCATCGAAATCAACCGGGATGCCCCACTTGAAGGATGTTCTGGATACACACAGATCCTGAAGTCCCGGCTTGATGAAGTTGTTGATCATCTCGTTCTTTCTGGACTCCGGCTGAATAAAATCAGGATTCTGCTCAATGTGCTTCATCAGTCTGTCCTGATATTTGCTGAGTTTGAAGAAATATGCTTCCTCTTTTGCTTCCTGTACCGGTCTTCCGCAGTCCGGACATTTGCCGTCTACAAGCTGTGAATCTGTAAAGAAGGATTCACATGGAGTACAGTATTTTCCTACATATTCTCCCTTATATATGTCACCCTGATCGTACAGCTTCCTAAAAATCTTCTGAACCTGTCTCTCATGATCTGCATCTGTTGTTCTGATAAATTTGTCGTAAGATGTGTTCATCAGATCCCAGATATCCTTAATCTCGCCTGAAATCTCGTCAACGAATTCCTTTGGAGTCTGCATGTTCTCAAAAGCCTTGTTCTCGATCTTCTGACCATGCTCATCGGTTCCGGTCTGGAATCTTACATCATATCCTGCGAATCTCTTGTACCTTGCAATGCTGTCAGCCAACACGATCTCGTAGGTGTTGCCTATATGAGGTTTACCTGATGCATATGCAATGGCGGTTGTAATATAATACGGTTTTTTTGCCATTTCAAAAACCCTCCTTGATAAAACTACAAACACGAATGAAATGTCTGCGCTATTTTTTCTGGCAATCTTATGTGGCCAGATAACAAAAATTATATGCCTTTTTTGTGCAAATTGTCAACAGATTCCATTTGTTTTTATACAGTTTTTGCAACCTTCATCTCTAAATAAAATTATGTCTTTTTTTTCGGATTTCTTTTGTGCTATAGTATGTCCGAACAGTGCGATCATGTAATACCGCACAACACATCTGCAGATCTTCCGTCATCTGTTACTGTTTAAAATTATACTTTTATTATTGAGGTCATTCTGTCATGAAAATTTTTTTAACGAAAACACCTGTTGTTATCACATTTGCGCTCATCTGCTGTGCCTTATGGGGAAGTGCATTTCCCTGCATCAAGATAGGCTACCGTATGTTTGCGATTGGCGGAAATGATACCGCATCCCAGATCCTGTTCGCCGGCATCCGTTTTCTGCTCGCCGGACTTATGGTTATCCTTATCTGCAGCTTCATATATAAAAAGCCTTTGATCCCACATAGCGGGGCAACGATCAAACGTATCTTTATCCTGTCATTGTTCCAGACTATCCTGCAATATGTCTTCTTTTACGTCGGTCTGGCAAATACGACCGGAAGCAAGGCAGCGATCATTGAAGCGGCAAACGTCTTTCTGGCGATCCTTGTATCGGGTCTGTTATTTAAAATGGAAAAGGTTACATCCAAAAAGATGCTTGGATGTCTGATCGGATTTATCGGAGTTGTTATCATCAATCTGGGAAATGGTGTAGACGCGCATTTCTCTCTCACCGGAGAAGGCTTCATCTTGTTATCAACAGTGGCTTATGCTTTCTCTTCAGTTATCATCAAATATTTTTCCGATAAGGAGAATCCTGTTCTGCTCAGTGGCTGGCAATTCTTTGTCGGCGGCTTCGTGATGATCCTCTGCGGTCTGGCCGGAGGCGGACATATCGCGGGAAGCTCTGCTCCTGCTGTCCTACTTCTGCTCTATATGGCGTTCATCTCGGCCTGCGCCTATACATTATGGAGTCTGCTGTTAGCGCACAATCCGGTATCAAGAATTGCCGTCTTTGGTTTCTCGAATCCGGTCTTTGGCGTACTGTTATCAGCTCTGCTTCTGCATGAAACATCTGCCTTAAATATCCGCTGTCTGGTCGCACTTGTTCTTGTCTGCGTAGGCATTATCCTTGCAAATAAAGAAAAAGCCAAGTAAAAAATGCCATATATCATCAAATTCGCCTGATGATATATGGCATTTTATTTTTATAGATTTCTCACAACGCCGAATATCAGCGCTGCTACGATCAGTATATAGATCAGAACCGTATCCACTGTACCAAGCCGATATGTATCTCTTTTTATATAGTTCAAATCTCCCCTGACTATCAGATATATGATACATGGTCCTGCAATGTACAAAAACGGATTATAGGAAAAGGATGTCCGTATCTCTCCTTTTAATAAAAACAGGCACGCTCTGGTTATCCCACAACCGGGGCACTGCCAACCGGTCAGAACCCGAAATATGCAGGGAACCGCCAAACCGGTCAGTCTGACAAATGCCGCATACAGGATTCCTGCTAAAAGGATAATGACATCCCGATATATAATCTTTCGGACACGATTTTTCTTTTCTTTCATATATGTTTCTTACTGTCCGTTATATGGGTTGTTATTATCATTTCCATTGCTGTATGGATTATTGCCGCCCTGATTGTAACCACCATACTGCTGATTCTGGTTGTAACCGCCGTTATATGGCTGCTGATTCTGGTTATAAGCTCCATACTGCTGGTTCTGATATCCACCATTATACGGCTGATTATATCCTGTTGTTCCGCTGTACTTGTTAACCGCATCCTGCGCTAATGCATAGTTGATGATTCCAAGTCCAAGGAACTGAAGAACTACAAACAGGATACCGCTGTTGCTTGATGGCATGCCGTTTCTGTTCTTGATGATATCGACCTTTTCACCCATCTTATACGCCCAGTACCATCCGTAGATATTACAGGTAACAATCGTAAGCAGCAGTGCCATTCCACCACCTGCCAAGTCATTCTCGCCTGACATCTCATTTGTATCATCTGTAATACATACAAACCAATAAAGCCCATAGATACCACAGGTGACAATTGACAATAAGATACACATGCCAATACTTCTTTGTTTCATACTTTCCTCCTTGCCGACGCGCCTTTCGCATCTCTTTCATAATAAAAAAAGTATAAAATATTTATAAACAACTGTCAACGAAGTTATACAAAAATATTGCACATTCGGCAATGTTATTGCGTAATCTTCCGTAGTTTGTATCTTATTCTGCTTCATCCCGACAAAATTCCAATAAATTCCAACAATTGCATACAAAAAAATTGAAAAAAAATACATATCGTGGTACAATTTGTTTTTCTGTTATTATTTCATTAATAATATTATAAATATGCCCTGCTTTTTCATTTTATGATATACAGATTTATATCATTTTTTCTGTATAATTTATGCATATATGCGAAGCAGTGACGGATACATACTATTTATTTTAAAGAGGTGTCAGATATGAAAAACATGTTAAACTTCAAGGAATTCACAGCAGATGAGCTGATGGATATCCTGAACCTTGCTCTGGATATGAAGAAGAATCCGGAGAAGTACAGCGAATCCTTAAAAGGAAAGAAACTTTATACTTTATTTGAAAAGACATCAACCAGAACCTTTCTTTCATTTGCAACCGGCATTACCGAGTTAGGTGGTACCTACTACAACCAGTTATGGAAGGACTCCAACTTTGTACTCGGCGAGCCTGTTTCCGAGATCAAATATGTCTGCCGTAATGTTGATATCATCATGGCACGTCTGATCAAAAATGAAACTGTTGAATTATTTGGCAAGAATGCTACGGTTCCATTTATCAACGGCTGTGATAATTCCTACCATCCATGCCAGATCCTTGCAGATGCCCTCACGATCCTTGAGAAGTTTGGAACTCTGGATGTCAATCTGATGTACATCGGTGCAAAGAACAATGTATTTAACTCCCATGTTGAATTCTTCTCCAAGATGAAGAAGGGTACGTTATACGGACTGACTCCACTTGTAAATGAGACAGCCTGTGGTCCTGATTTCTATGAAGAAGCAAAGAAAAGCGGTCATTATATCGAGCTTGATCCTGCCATGTCCATGGAAGAAGCAAAAGAATATGCTAATAAGATGGATGTCCTCTACACGGATACATGGGTAGATATGGAATTCTTCAACAATCCTGCTTACCAGAAGCAGAAGGAAGAAACCCTTGCAAAGATGATGCCTTACCAGTTAAACGGCGACTTCACAAAAGACAGCAAAGCGATCGTATTCCACGATATGCCAATGCATGTCGGCTTTGAGATCTCTCAGGATGTCGTAGACAAGAACCTCGACCATATCCTTGACGAGGCCGAAAACCGCCGTCATGCCGAAAAGGCCGTAATGTACACACTCTTAAATTCATAAAACCGGTTGCATGCCATTCAGGCAGGTGCTATAATCGTGGATAGCAAATTTGTAAGGAGGCTGCCATGAAGCATCTTATAGATCCAATGGATTTAAGTATGGAAGAGCTTGATCACATTTTGAATCTTGCTCAGGATATTATTGATCATAAAGAAAAATACAGTGAGTTATGCAAAGGAAAAAAGCTCGCTACTTTATTTTTTGAACCAAGTACAAGAACTCGTTTAAGTTTTGAAGCTGCCATGATGGAATTAGGCGGTAATGTACTTGGTTTTTCTTCTGCCAGTTCATCATCCTCATCTAAGGGTGAAAGCGTTGGTGATACGGTAAAGGTTGTAAGCTGTTATGCAGATATCATAGCTATGCGCCATTTCAAGGAAGGTGCTCCGATGCTTGCATCCATGAAATCCGATGTACCGATCATTAATGCAGGTGACGGTGGACATAACCACCCAACACAGACACTGGCTGATCTTTTAACGATCAAACGTGAAAAAGGAAGACTGGACAACCTTGTGATCGGCTTCTGCGGAGATCTGATGTTTGGACGTACCGTTCATTCTCTGATCAAAGCAATGTCCCGTTATGAAAATATCAGTTTTGTGCTTATTTCACCGGATGAATTAAAAATTCCTGATTATATCCGCACAGAAGTGATCGAGAAGAATAATATACCTTATAAGGAAGTTTCTTCTATGGAGGATGTGATCGGAGAACTGGATATCCTCTATATGACAAGAGTACAGAAAGAACGTTTCTTCAACGAAGCAGATTACATCCGATTAAAGGATACTTACATACTGGATAACAGCAAGATGGCACTTGCCCGTCCGGATATGTGTGTCCTCCATCCGCTGCCACGAGTAAATGAGATTGCTGTTGAAGTAGATGACGATCCAAGAGCATGTTATTTTCGTCAGGTATTAAATGGTAAATATGTCCGTATGGCATTAATTGCCACACTGCTTGGTTTAGCATAGGAGGTACAAACAGATGAACATAGACAGTATTCAAAACGGTATCGTACTTGATCACATTGCCGCAGGCAAGGCACTCCAGATCTATAATGACCTGCATCTCGACAAGCTGGACTGCTCCGTAGCCATTATCAAAAATGTCAAAAGCCAGAAAATGGGTAAAAAGGATATCTTAAAAATAGATCAGGATATCGACATCAACCTTGATGTCCTTGGTTATATCGATCCGGATATCTCGGTTAATATTATCCGCGACGGAAAACTGGTAGAAAAGAAAAATATCGAACTTCCGGAACGTCTGGTAGGCATCAAGAAATGTACCAATCCACGTTGTATTACCTCAACGGAACAGGGTATCCAGCACATATTCAAGCTTACCGACAGAGCACACAGGATTTATCGTTGTATTTACTGCGAAGCAGATAAATAATTTTACTTACTATTTACTTTTTGCAAAAATATGCTATAATCTAGAAGTTATCTGTGCGGTAAAGCATCGAAAAAACTCACCGGCACGATAACCAGACTTTTTAAATATGCTGATTAATATTTAGAGGTGCAATTAGTATGGAACAATATGTGATCAAAGGCGGTCAGCCTCTTGAAGGAGAGGTAACAATTGCAGGTGCAAAAAATGCGGCACTCGGTATTCTTGCTGCTGCTGTTATGACCGACCAGGAAGTTATAATAGAAAATGTACCAAATGTCCGAGATACACGGGTTCTCCTGCAGGCGATCGAAGGTATCGGCGCAAAAGTCCGTTACATAGATGAGCACACAGTTTCTATCTGCGGAGCCTCCATTAATCCGAACAGCGATCTATGTGTAGATGACGAATTTATTCGTAAGATCCGTGCTTCTTATTATCTGTTAGGAGCACTGCTTGGAAAATATAAGCGCTCTCAGGTAGCATTACCCGGCGGCTGCGATATCGGAGCCAGACCGATCAATCTTCATATAAAAGGATTTGAAGCACTTGGTGCACAGGTTGATATTACAAATGGAACTATCTCCACTTATGCCGAAGAACTGATTGGAAGCCATATTTATATGGATGTTGCATCCGTTGGTGCAACGATCAATATTATGATGGCTGCAGTTCTCGCTGAAGGTAAAACCACCATTGAAAACGCAGCAAAAGAACCACATATTGTCGATGTTGCCAACTTCTTAAACAGTATGGGCGCAAATATCAAAGGTGCAGGAACTGATGTCATCCGTATCCGTGGTGTTAAAGAACTTCATGGTACTACTTATTCCATCATTCCGGATCAGATTGAAGCCGGTACATTTATGGTAGCTGCTGCTGCAACAAAAGGAAATGTTCTGATCAAGAATGTCATTCCAAAGCATCTGGAAGCTATCACCTCCAAGTTGAACGAGATTGGTGCTCACGTTATTGAATATGATGATTCTGTAAGAGTCATGTCAGATAAACGTTTGAAGTCTACTAATATCAAGACACTTCCATATCCCGGATTTCCGACTGATATGCAACCACAGATGGCTGTTACACTGGCTCTTTCAAACGGAACAAGCATCGTAACCGAAAGTATATTTGAAAATCGTTTCAAATATGTTGCGGAACTTACAAGAATGGGCGCTCATATCCGTGTGGAAGGCAACACCGCTATTATCGATGGTGTCGAATCCTTCACCGGAGCGAATGTTGCCGCTCCTGATCTCCGAGCCGGCGCTGCCCTTGTGATTGCCGCATTGGTAGCCGATGATTTTTCAGTTGTATCCGATATCAAGTATATCCAGCGCGGATATGAGAAATTCGACGAAAAACTTCAGTGTCTTGGCGCAAAGATTGAAAAAGTAGATACCGAAAAGGACATTCAAAAGTTCAAGTTAAAAATCGGATAATCCGATTACTGATATACCCAAAAATGGATTTTGCTTATATGCAGAATCCATTTTTTTTTACGATTTTTCATAGTTTTTTGAGAAAAAAGGGTTTTGTTTTTTTCAGATTATGGTAAACTGTTTTTCAAGAGCGTTTTCGCGTTCTTTTTATGTTTTGAACCCTGAAGGAGAATACACATGACAAACAAAAAGTCTTATACCGGATTGGGATACACCTGTATGTTTCTGCTTACAGCACTTATTTTCAGTCTCCTGATCTGCTTATTTATAAACAACGGCATGGCCGATGCTGCCGGAAAGGAAGGATATATCTCCGAGGGACGTACAAATGTCTACTTCAGAGAATCCCCCGGCGGAAATCCTGTTCAGGAAAACGGAAGTAACATTATGTTAAATGGGGGGCAGGCATTAAACGTCGTTGACACCTCTAACGGTTCCTGGTATAAGGTTACTCTGGTATATAACGGAACAACTTATACCGGATATGTATCTTCATCATTTATCACCCTCGGGAAAAAAGAAGATTCATCGGATACCGAAGCTACAACAGCAAGTGCCGGCGGTTCCGATTCCGACTTTGAAGCATATCTGACCAAACAGGGCTTCCCGGAAAGCTATAAACCACAGCTTCGTGATCTGCATGCCCTCCATCCAAACTGGACATTCAAAGCTATACAGACCGGATTAGACTGGAACACGGTTATCGACAATGAGATCAACAAAGCAGGCCAGATTAAAAATCTGGTTCAGGGAACCAGCGGAGCCCCTCATTATAACTGGCGTTCTACCACAGTCGGATATAACATCAAGACGGACAAATGGTCCTCTTACGATGGCTCGAACTGGTTTGCTGCTTCAAATGATTTTGTCACTTATTATCTGGATCCACGAACTTACTTATACGAGCGCTTTGTATTTGCATTTGAAAATCTTTCATATGAAGATACCCAGACCAAATCCGGCGTAGAATCGATTCTTTCCGGTACATTTATGTACAAGTCCAAACCATCCGGATACAGTTATACATATTCCGAGTTAATCATCAAAGCCGGGCAGGCAGTCGGTGTCAGCCCATATCATATTGCGTCCCGTATCAAACAAGAGGTAGGTTCATCCCTGAGCTCGGTTACTAACGGAAAACACGCTAAATATCCGGGCATCTATAACTTCTATAATATCGGTGGCTATGACAGTGCCAGCGGTAATGCTGTAACAAATGCTCTGTGCTGGGCAGCGACCAGCGGTTCCTACGGAAGACCATGGAACAATGTCTACAAGTCCATTTATGGTGGCGCACAGTATATCGGCAACAACTACATTTTGAAAAAACAGAATACTTTGTATACACAAAAATTTAACGTTACAAATACATCCAACCTGTTCTCTCATCAATATATGTCAAATGTACAGGCTGTATCATCAGAAGCATCGAAAGTATTTAATGCCTACGCAGGCTCCGGTACCTTAAATGATGCGATCACTTTCAGCATTCCGGTCTATACCGATATGCCGGACACAAACACGGGGAAACCGGCAGACAGCGGCAATCCGAATAATTATCTGAAGTCTCTTACGATCGATAATTATTCACTGACACCGACTTTTGCCATCAACTCAACAAAGAAATATTCCCTGATCGTATCTGAGAACACAACCTCGGTTAAGATCTCCGCCACCCCGGTAAACAGCCATGCTTCTGTATCCGGAACCGGAAAGATCTCCCTATCAAAGGGAACAAATACAGCTAAAGTTACAGTTACAGCACAAAGTGGTGCAAAACGAACTTATACCATAACTATAGTCCGCGGTAAGTCAACCGGAAACGGAGGATCTGATCCTGAATTTGACGGAGACTACATCATCTCCGACGAAACAATCAGCGGAGTAGCTCCATCAACTACTGTCTCCTCTTTCCTGTCAACTCTAGGATGCACAAACGGAACGATAAGCATTACAAATGCTTCCGGTAAGGAAAAGACATCCGGTAAGATCGGAACAGGTGACATTGTAAAGATCACAGTATCCGGTAATACAAGCACTTATAATGTTATTATCTTTGGTGATGTAACAGGTGATGGTGTGATCAATGCACTGGATCTGTTAAAGATTCAAAAACATATCATCGGCGCCTCCTCATTAAAGGGTGCATTCCTGCAGGCAGCCAATATCAAACGAAGCGGTGGTCTCTCTGCACTGGATCTGTTAAAGGTTCAGAAATTCCTGATGGGTGCTGCCAAGATTTCACAAAAATAAGCCTTTTACAAGGTTATGATAGGAGATATTACTATGAATAAGCTAAAAAAATGTACAGCGATGATTCTGGTTCTGATCATGGCTCTCAGCTGTTTTGTGTATGGAAACGCGATAAAAGCGCAGGCCGCTTCTACCCAGTTCTCCATTTCCCTTTCATCTTCAAGTGTATCAAAGGGAGGTTCGGTAACAGTAACCGTATCAGTAAGCTGCTCCGAAGCACTGGGTGCATACAGCTATTGCTTGTCCTATGATTCTTCCGTTCTGGAATACACTTCCGGTGACGGATATGGCGGAGGCGGTACAATTTCCTGTGCCGGATACGGTGACGGAAATATCAAATCTGCTTCTAACAGCTTTACATTTTCTGCTATCGCAAGCGGCTCTTCCTATGTAGGTACAGGAAGCTCAGACGTATATACCTGGGGTGAGGAAAGCTGCTCTGTCTCAAATGCCGGTGCTACGATCACTGTAACAGCAGCAGGCAGCGGCAACAACGGTGGAGATTCCACCACTCAGGCTGCAACTACACAAGAACAGGGTTCCACCGAAGCCGGAAGTACCGAAAGCGGAGAATCTACAGAAAGCACCGAAGAAACTTCCGAGGAGACAACCGAAGAAATGTCCGATAATTGTTTCCTTTCATCCCTTCAAATCACACCGGGCGAATTAAAGCCGGAATTTTCAAAGGATGTATATTCATATGAGACAACTGTTCCGGGTGAAACAACAAGTCTCGCCATCAATGCTTTACCGGAAGATTCCAAATCATCTGTATCTATTGACGGAAACGAGAACTTCGAACCGGGCAAGCAGGCACATGTTACGATAAAAGTTACCGCCGAGACAGGCGACACCCACATTTATGATCTTACGGTAAATGTTGAGGAAATCGTTGATACACGGGCTGTTATCAATGTAAACGGAACCGATTATTATTTCTCTCAGGATTATAGCAAGATCAGTGTCCCTGAAGGGTTTGCCCAATCAAAAGAAAAATTTGATGGCGCCGATGTAATCTTATATACTTCTCCTAATGGTCAGATCAAATGTGCATATCTGACGGATAAAGATGGAAAAAACGGGGCATGGTACATCATTGATCTGAATGCAAAAACAGCAGTTCCGTTGATCAATGTGCAGTCGTCATATAAGAATTTTATTATTCTGGAACCATCTGACAACGTAAGCAAGCCGGAAGGTTACAGCTCATTCTCTTATGATTTTGGTGGAAACACCGTTACTGCTTACCATGTAACAGAAAATGATGAAGTTATCTTGGTATATGCTATGAGTCCGGATTCTGACCCAAGCTGGTACAGATACGATACAGTTGAGAAAACATTTGTCCGATATAATGCAGATCCTGTAACGGAAAAGCAGGAAGAAGCTGCATCAAACGGTTCATTCTTCGACCAGCATAAGGATAAGGTTCTGACAATCTGCATCATTGTCGTTGTAGTTATGTTCTTCCTTATCATCATCCTTGCATGCATGCTTGTACGTGTGATCCGAAAGGGTCTGCCTGAAGACGATGAGCCGGATGATCCGAACGATCCTGATAAAATGGCCGATGAAGATATTGATACTGACGCTATAGACGACGCCGGCGATAATGTCGAATCTAATGCCAACGAAGATATTCATGCAAATGCTATTGATAACGCCGGTGATAGTGTTGAGTCAGATGCCACAGATGATGCCGGCGATAGTGTTGAGTCAGATGCCACAGATGATACCGACGATAATATTGAGGCAGATACCACAGATGATGCCGATGATGCAAATGTTGATTCTGAGACATCAGAAACCAGTAGTGTTACCGACGTTGCAGACAACTCAGAAATTATGGATGACTCTGCTAAAGCAGACACTATAGACGATACTGCGGATTCAGACAGCTCCGAAGATTCCGAACAGCTTGTCTTAAACGAGTCTTCTGACAAGGATTCTATTGAGGCATCTTCGATCCCTGAGATTAAGACCAAAACAGAACCTGCTGAAGCAGATACGACCGATTTACATGCTACAACAGAGGAAGCGGTTGCTACAGATACCACTGAGGCAAAACAGCCTGAACCGGATGCAAATGCTTCTGTAAAAGAAACAGCCGCTGCTACTCATGATGGAATGACGGAATTAAAAGCAGAACCTGCTACCAAGGCAGAAAACATTACATCTACCAGATTAAGTGCTGATGCAAAGAAGGAACAGGAATTAACACCGGCAGAAGAGATCGTGAAGAAAGCTGCTCAGTATTCATCTATGAATACCGCAGACCTGTCAGAGGTATTCAACATGGCCGAAGCGATCATCAACCATGAAGATCCTAAGAAGAATGCCGGTTCCTTACAGTTCAAGCCGATCAAGCAGAACGCACCGGAGGATAAAAAGGAAAAATAAGATTTTAATAATAGCAAAATAAGACCTGACCAGAATTGTTTGTTATTCTTTATTAAGGTTTCTAATCACGTTTGCCTACCTTTGTTTCACTCAATTTTATATGCACATGTCTCTGCCGCGATAAAAACTTTTGCGGCGACGACATGGCACAAAATTGAATGAAACTCAGTCGGCTACACTATGGATTATGAAACCTTAATCAGAAATAACAAACTCTGTCAGGTCTTATTTTTATTTTTACAATAGCGCCAATATTAAACAGGCAAACGTGATTATAAACCTTATTCAAGAGCTGCAAACTTCCGACAGGCTTTTTATCTATACCTTTTATAAATATGCCTTTAACATATCAACTTTGTCGAGCTTCTCCCACGGAAGGTCGAGGTCAGTTCTTCCAAAGTGTCCGTATGCTGCTGTCTGCTTGTAGATTGGTCTTCTGAGGTCAAGCATCTTGATGATACCGGCCGGGCGAAGATCGAAATGCTCACGAATGATCTCAACCAGCTTCTCATCGGATACCTTTCCTGTTCCAAATGTATCTACCATGATAGATGTAGGTCTGGCAACACCGATCGCATAAGACAACTGGATCTCACATTTATCTGCAAGTCCTGCTGCTACAATGTTCTTTGCTACATATCTTGCTGCATATGCTGCTGAACGGTCAACCTTTGTGCAGTCCTTACCTGAGAAAGCACCGCCGCCGTGACGGGCATATCCGCCATAAGTATCTACGATGATCTTACGTCCTGTAAGTCCACTGTCACCATTCGGTCCGCCGATAACGAATCTTCCGGTCGGATTAATAAAGAACTTAGTATCTTCATCTACCATATCAGCAGGAAGAACCGGATCAAATACATACTTCTTGATATCTTCGTGAATCTGTTCCTGTGATACTTCCTCGCCATGCTGAGTTGAAAGAACTACTGCATCGAGCCTCTTTGCTTTTCCATTCTCATCGTACTCTACTGTTACCTGAGTCTTACCATCCGGTCTAAGATATGAAAGTGTTCCGTTCTTTCTTACTTCTGTCAGCTTTCTTGCAAGCTTATGTGCAAGTGCAATCGGATATGGCATATATTCCGGGGTCTCATTTGTTGCAAATCCGAACATCATACCCTGATCTCCTGCACCGATCGCTTCGATATCATCATCGCTCATCAGATGCTCTTTTGCTTCTAACGCCTTATCAACACCCATTGCGATATCTGCTGACTGTTCGTCAATTGCTGTGATAACACCGCAGGTATCGCAGTCAAATCCATATTTTGCTCTGTCGTATCCAATCTCACGGATCGTCTCACGAACGATCTTCTGAATATCTACATATGCTTTTGTTGTAATCTCACCCATTACAAGTACAAGACCTGTTGTAATAGATGTCTCGCAAGCCACACGGCTCATTGGATCCTGTTCCATCAACGCATCCAATACCGCATCTGAAATCTGGTCACAGATTTTATCCGGATGACCTTCTGTTACTGATTCTGATGTGAATAATAATTTTTCCATCATTTCCTCCTTGTATAAATACTGTCTATAGCTATAGCCATGCGTATTCGTTCACATGGCTTTCTGATTTTTCTTTTTTTCAGACAGGACGTCTCTACCTGATTTTAGGCAAAAGAAAAATCCGCTCTGAGCGGATTGATAAAATCAAACCTCTCATTGTTCGACGTCTGCATATTACAGACTCGCTCAGGAAGGCACCTTCCATACAGGTATTTCTTTCACCTGTTCCGGGGTTGCCATGGCTTCACAGTCCCTTATGACTCCACCATTCTGAATAAGAGCATTTATAAATATTTACTTGTATTCGAACTGCAACGCAGTTCAGAAACAGCTATACTGTAACTGATAAATCTTCATAAGTCAATAGGAAATTTATATTTTGCGACAAAAAATCAATAATTTTACATAGATCACAGCACTGTTTTTTAATTTTTAGCATTTTCAGAATAAAATAATATTTCATCTTAAAAAAGTTATACTATAAAATCACCCTGCCAAGCAGATATAAAATGAGCAAATGTGCCGGATAGAACACATAGAATGCATATTTTAGAACTTTATTCTTTCGACCATACTCTCCGTTATACAGACTGATCGGTAGGATCGCCAAAACAGCATAGAGCTGTCTTATTCCGTAAAACAGGAAATACAACACCGCCGATACGATCGCAAATCCCATATTCTGACGCAGTTTCCTGCTAAATGGATAATGTCCCGTCACAAGGCCGGCATTTCTGAATGCATGTTCCGCTGTGCCATCTTGGGTCGAATAATACATTAATACGATCAGAAGGATGCCGGCAATTCCATAATCAAAATGCAGCGCTTCTGCAACTACCATAATGACAACAATTCCGATGACTGCTCCCATCTGATTCCATTTTGCTACCTTTCCGAGATAAAGCACGATCAGCCCTGCTGCAAGCGTAAAGAAGATATTCTGCTTTTGCATATCAAACAGACGACCGGTTGTTACCAGATCAAAAGGAACTTCCGAAATCAAGGCAAACAAAAAAAGCCGGATAAAATATTTTCTGATATCCGACGTATATCTGTATCCTTCTACCAGCAGGAATGCAAATATAGGAAATGCGAGCCGTCCTACAGCCCGCATTATCCAGTTATTATTCATTAGAACAAATCCTACATGATCGCACAACATAAAAATACATGCCAGAAGCTTTAACTGATTTGAAGTTATCCCTGTCTCTGCCCTTTTATCCATGTTTTCCTTAAATTCTCTTACGAAGTGCCTTTGACAACTGATCCAGTTCCTCATTGTCTGACTGACCCGGAACCCATGTAACTGTAACCGTATCCTTAATGAATCGCGGTACAAGATGCATGTGAAAATGGAATACTGTCTGTCCTGCAGCAGCGCCATTGTTCTGAATAATGTTCAGTCCGTCAGGATTTAATTCCGCTTTCTGAGCCTTGGCAACCTCTGTTGCAATCGTAAAGATCTTTGAAGCAGTATCCGCGTCCATGCTATATATATCATCATAATGTTCTTTTGGTATAATTAAAGCATGACCTTTATTTGCAGGATTTACATCAAGTATTACTCTACATATGCTGTCTTCATAAACTGTTGCTGATGGTATCTCACCATTTGCAATCTTGCAAAAAATGCAATCGTCCTTACCCATAAAAGTTTCCTCCTTAATTGCTTTTTCCATTTTACTCCATTATGTGAGATTTTACAAGCTTTATGTGGTTTGGGTTCCACCAAGCCTATATAATTCATCTAATTTATCCGAATATTCTGTATTCATGATTCTGCGACACGCCTCTGCTAATTCATCCGGTGTCTCCCATACAAAAGGTTCCATGTCTCTTTACCCCGTAAATTATTCATATAGATAATATTTTATCTTTTTATTCTACATTTTTGTTGGGTGATATCATCTTATTATTTTCAATTTATATTTATTCAAAAATAAAATATGCTTACAGCCTGTCGAATAAAAATGAAGCATATCATGTATTTTTCATGCCGATCCGACTGACTGTAAGCACATTTCATCAATAAAGCGTCTTATAAAATGTGTTCTTTCTGTCATTTGCCTGTGGAAATTCTGTTCTTGCCAGTCTGACTCCCCCGGAATCAATATCTGCAACACGCAGCTTCTCACTAACCCGAACCGATATATCCCGTCCAAGCCAGTCATATACATGAGAGCCCGGAATATAGTGAAGCCCATCTCCATCTCCGACCCGGTTGACAGCGATCACATATGCCTGATTCTCGATCGCCCTTGCTTTTAAAAGTGTTTCCCATTGTTCCGCCCTTGTTTCCGGCCAGTTTGCGATTACCATGACAGCCTCATACCGGTCTCTCATTGCAGAGAAAATCTCCGGGAAACGAAGATCATAGCAGATATATCCGCCTATCCGGATATCCTTTACCTGTGCCTGTACAAGCTTTTCTCCTGCCCGATATACCTTATCCTCACCGCTATATGAAAATGGATGGATCTTAGCATAATCAAGCAATACATTTTCTCCATCCACAAGCACCAACCGGTTCTCGTAAGCCTTTTCTTTCATTTCATCATACACCCGGCTGCCATCGGCCATAACTGTATGAATATATCCAAATGCCATAGGCATCTTATATTTTTTGCTGTTCTCCATAAAAAATGAAACACTGTCAGGGATATTATCCGCATCCCCGCTTTCCCCATGTAACCATGGGCGCATCGTAAATCCTGTCAGTGTCATCTCCGGAAATACCAGAAGCTCTACTCCATTTGCACAGGCTTTTTCCATAACTTCAAGACAGCGTTCCTTTGCTTCTTCCCTATTCTCAAATCCAATATCCAGTTCCGTAACACCAACTCTAAGCATAGCCGCTGCCTCCTACCTGTTTTTCTTTATTATATTCTTATATAGTATATTTATATCTGCTTTTTTTCAACCCTTAAGCCTCCCGTTTCAATTGTCAACCTTAATGTTTGTTTTATGGTTGACAATTAAGAATATACCATCTATAATGTTATCCAGTGGGTGCCATTTAATAGTTGACATTCAATTTGTTATCTGGAAGCGGATAGCT
>ERZ780167.463-NODE-463-length-42129-cov-3.812402_pt1 | contig 42129 bp, 28 predicted proteins | sample MGYA00510982_ERZ780167 | MGnify/ENA primary metagenome ERZ780167 (study PRJEB29588, sample SAMEA2146107) | human gut metagenome | biome: human gut; feature: human-associated habitat; material: faeces | place: Denmark | collected 2008/2010 ... | reverse complement strand
GGAGGCAATAGCCGCTCTTGAGAGAAAGCCCGATCCGAATCCGCCGACCGGCGAAAGCAGCCTTGCTTCGTGGGTTGCCCTGCTGTTTATCGGCGGCAGCGCGATCATCGGTGCAATGCTTGTAAGCAGAAGGAAAAAGTACAACATCTAACAAAAACGAATTGAATCATGCGGCGGCTGTCGGCAACGGCAGCCGCCTTTTTTCCCTCCCGCCTGAGATGCAGTTGTTATTCTTACGGTTCGTTTGAAAATGCATCGCGGCAGCTTTCCCGTTTTTATGGGCAGGCTTTGCAGCCTTAAGGGCGAAAACTAAGCCGGCAGGCTTACGCAAAAAGCCCGCTCGGATAAATGCTTCCGGGCGGACCTTTATGATTTTTAACGTATGCGCACAGTATCGGAGCTTCTCCGCGCCTCTTAAAAAAACAGAATTATTTGCTCCTTTGAATAATTATTTATTTTCATAACCTTCCTTTTGCATTGTAAACAGGCGCGCGTACTCGCCGTTATGCTGCATAAGCTCCTCATGAGAACCCATTTCCGCAATTTTGCCGTCCTTCATAAAAATTATTTTTTCGGCAAAGGTAACATTTGAAAGGCGGTGCGAGATAAGAACTACGGTTTTATTCTCCGCAAGCTCCAGCAGATTTCGGAAGATTCTGTACTCAGCTTCAGGGTCAAGGCTGCTGGACGGCTCGTCCAATAGCAGCAGCCCCGCCTTTTTTATGACGGAATGTGCAATTGCCATTTTTTGCTGCTCTCCGCCCGAAAGCGTAATTCCTCCCTCAAATTCGGGGGAAAGTATCGTATTCAGCCCATTGGGCAGGGTATCGACCTTTTGTGAAAGATCCGCGCGCCGCAGCGCGTCCGACACCTTGAGCTTCTCTTCCTTATCCGTACTTGCTTTTCTGAGAACATTTTCCGCAATTGTAAGGCCGTAAATGTTATAATCCTGAAACACGCAGGATATATTGTTCCTATATGATTCGGCATTATATTCCTTTATATTCTTCCCGTTTACCGTTATTGCGCCGCTTTTACAATCATACAGTCTGCAAAGAAGCTTTATCAAGGTGCTTTTTCCCGCACCGTTATAGCCTACAACGGCTATTTTTTCGCCCTTACCGATTTTGAAGCTGACATGATCCACCGCATTGCCTTCCGCTTCAAAATAGGAAAAGGAAACATCGTCAAAGACTATCTCCGGCGCCTCTCCCTGCACCGTAGGCAGACCGGTATCGGATTCGATTTTGGATTTATAATCCAGCACCGTTCTTAAATCGTCAATAAAGAGACTGTTCTCATGCGCCTTGGATATCAGCCGGAAAAAGCTCTCCAGCTGCCCCGGCAGCATGGCCTGAAAGCTCTCTAATGCCAAAAAGGTGCCAAGGCTCATATTATTGTAGATCACCTGATAGGTGAGAAACAGAAGTATTGCAACATTAAGCAGAATATTTGATATAAGCCCCTGCACATTGAACAGACGGCGTGTTTTTCTGCCGTATATTTTTATATTTTCCTCTTTTAATTTTACGGCGCTGTTGTACTTGTCCAAAAACAAATCGGACAAGCCGGAATCCAGCTTAAGATCCTTTATAAAATGCGGCTGATAGAAAATGCGTTTTACATATGCCTGTATACGATAAACTCCCGTATTTGCCACATTTTCTTCGTGCATAAGGTTATTGTTTTTAAGATTAAACGCAAGGCTGAGCAGCATGGAAAGCAATACGAAAACGAATATAAGGGGGCTCATGATGCTTATGGAGCATATGAGCAGCACCAGTGCCGCGATCGTTCCCGGAAGGCCTATTATGAAACTGAAAACGGATACCGCCCGCCCCTCCGCTTCATTAAACGCGCGCGTGTATTTATTGTAAAAATCGCTTTGATCAAAACACTCGGCATCTATTTCTTTCATTTTATTAAGCAGAATATTATTTATTCTGCTGTTATACTTAAGCATTTTTTTGGGGGAATATGTATTATTGAGCCAGTTCATTGTAAAAAGCGAAATGCTTTTTAAGGCAATGTATACAAGGAAGATATAAACCACGGTATCAAATTGTCTGACCGTAGTAATATTGTCAATGACCGCTTTTGTCAAAAGCACGGATATAGGCTCAACAACTTTTGAAAAGGCAGATACGGCAATTTCTACAAAAAAGGCCGCCTTATCGGTATTCCACAATATTTTGAGCATAAAAAATGTGTTGTTTATAACCCGTTTGCAATTACTTAACCACTTTTTCATCTATCCGCCTCCTTTGTCTTTTGCCGCCCTGCTTTGCCGTATTGCGGAAAATGTACTGCAATGACGCTTTTTATATATAATAACATGCGTTTTTTAAAAATCAATACAGTAATGGAATATATTTGCATTTATCTTGCTTTTCGCCGATAAAAAACACCCGCGGCTCATATGGACGGGGTGTAATAAAGGCACCGCGCGTAAAACCGAAAACGGCTTTATGCGCGGCGTTTGTGCTTATATGACGGTGCGCCGCAAAGGGGCGCCGTATTTGTGCTATGCCTCTTTAAGCTTTGCAAATATCATGCGTCCGGCGCTTGTCTGAAGCACGCTGGTGACTACGCAGTCCACCTCTTGGCTGATAAACCGCCGTCCGCCCTCCACCACTATCATCGTGCCGTCCTCAAGGTATGCAACGCCCTGACCGGGCTCCTTGCCCTCCTTGACTATTTGCAGGCGCATTTCCTCGCCGGGCAGCATAAGCGACTTTACGGCATTGGAAAGGTCGTTGAGGTTGAGCACCCGCACATTCTGCATTTTACCGATGCGGCTGAGATTATAATCGTTTGTTACAAGATCGGCGCCCAGCTTCCCGGCCAGCTTTACAAGGCGGGAATCGATATCCTCCTCTGACTGCGCCGTTTCATCGATGCTTAAATTCACATCCTTCATGCCCTGAAGGCGTGCCAGCATATCAAGGCCGCGGCGGCCGCGGGCGCGCTTGAGGATATCGTCGCTGTCTGCGATGCGGCGTATCTCGGAGAGCACCATGTTTGAAATGATGATCTCTCCCCGGAGAAAGCCAAGCTCGATTATATCCACCACACGGCCGTCGATTATTACGGAGCTGTCCAGCACATAGCGGCAGGGCGCGGGCTTATCGCCGTCATCGCTGAAGCGCACCTCGTTTATGCGGGAGCGCGCCACACGCACACCCAGAAGCGCAAAGCTGGCATAGAGCACTATGCATATGGACATGGACAGGGTGGCGTTCAAAAACAGCATAAAGGGCAGCGTAAGCAAAAAGGCGATTATTACCCCCACCATGAAGCCGCACACGCATAAAAGCAGCTCCTTGAAGGGCATTTTGGAAAGCCCGCGCTCCATGCCGGAAAGGGTATCGCTCAGCCATTTTACAAACCCGACGCTTAAAAGAAAGAATATCAGCCCGAACACGACAGCCGCCGCGCCGTAAATAACGCCGGTGGCAAGCGGCGTAAGGGCTATGCCCCATTCGGGATGTGCATTTGCAAAGCCCTCCAGCGCCTCCACTATGCCCACTCCGAATACCGCACCCAACGGAAATGCCAGTATTCTTACGATTTTTTTCCACATATTATTTTACCGTGCGCTTTGCGCCCTTTCGTATTATTAAATCATTATATGCTTTATGTTCGCATTATCAGTTGCTCCGATATGCCGCAGATTGTCTGTTTTTCGGCTGTCAATCATCTGCCGGGCGGCCTTTTCTTTTTCCCAAACCGAAAAAGCCCAGCGCCTGTTCCAGCGTGTCGGCGCGCATGATTTCCGCCCCTGCGATATCCGGCTCCTTTGCGCCCGATGCCGGCAGCACGATGCGCCCATACCCAAGCTTCATGCATTCCGACACGCGCGCCGCCGTCCCGCTTATGCTGCGAAGCTCTCCCGAAAGGCCGACCTCGCCCATAAAAACGGTGCCCGCGGGAATGGCAATATCCCTGTATGCCGAGGCCACCGCCGCAAGCAGGGCAAGATCCGCAGCGGGATCGTCTATGCGTATTCCTCCTGCGGCGTTTACATACACATCTTTATCGTAAAGAACATAGCCCGCCCGCTTTTCCAAAACCGCAAGCAGCATTGCGGTGCGGTTATAATCAAAGCCGTTTGCCGACCTGCGGGGAGCGGGGAACGCCGTTTTGCACACAAGCGCCTGAACGTCGCACATAAGCGGGCGAGTGCCCTCCACGGTACACAGCACCGAGCTGCCCGCCGACGCGATGCCGCACAGCAGATGCGCGCTTGGGTTGCTTACCGGCTTCATGCCCTGCTGCGTCATTTCAAACACGGCTATTTCGTTTACGGAGCCGAAGCGGTTTTTTACCGCGCGCAGTATCCTGAAGGCACCGTTTTTATCCCCTTCAAAATACAGCACCGTATCCACCAAATGCTCCAGCACCTTCGGCCCGGCAAGGACGCCCTCCTTTGTTACATGCCCTACAAGGATTATTGCCACTCCGCTGCTTTTGGCATAGCGCATAAGCCGCGAGGTACATTCCCGCACCTGACTTACGCTGCCCTGAGTGCCGTTTGCCTCCTCAAGATATACCGTCTGCACGGAATCCACAATGGCAAGGCGGGGTTTTACTCTGTCAATTTCCGCAATTATGTCCGAAAGCTCGGTTTGAGCAAGCATAAGCAGGCTGTCGCAGCCCACGCCCAGACGATCCGCCCTGAGCTTTACCTGCTGCGCCGATTCCTCCGCGGAGGCATATATTACGGTGTCTCCGCCCGATGCCACATTTCCGGCAAGCTGAAGCAGCAGCGTGCTTTTGCCTATGCCGGGGTCGCCGCCGCACAAGACAAGGGAGCCGGGCACAATTCCGCCCCCGGCAACCGCATCAAGCTCTGCAATGCCGGTGGAAAAGCGCGGGTGTGACTGCCTGTCTATCTGCGAAAAGGGTATGGCGCTGCTGCGGGAGGAATAAGCCGGGGCGCTTTTTTTATCCGGCTTTGCATTTGTTTCCTCCAGCGTGCCCCACTGCCCGCAGCCGGGGCATCTTCCCAGCCATTTTGCGCACTCGTAGCCGCAGCCGGAGCATACGAATACGCTTCTATCGCCCTTCACGATGCTGCTCCCGCAGTGCCGGCAAGCACTGCCGCAGCTATTGCCGCAACAAATATAATGAGCATGCAGCCCAGCACAACGGCATCCTTTACCGTGACGGCAACGCCTGCGCTGTTTTTGAGTATACTGCGGTTTTTATTTTGGGTATCTGACATTCAATCCTCCGAAAGCAGCACGGCGGCCATGGCCGCTATGCCCTCTTTTCTGCCTGTAAAGCCCAGCCTCTCCGTGGTGGTGGCTTTGACATTTGCTCTGTCCTGCGGCAATTGCAGCGCTTTTGCAATATTTGCGCGCATATCGGAAATATACGGGCTTAGCTTGGGTGCCTGCGCGATAACGGTTATATCGGCGCTGCTTACGCGCAGCGCACGCATTTTCAGCATATCCGCAACCCTTTCAAGCAGCTTCATTGAATCGGCATTTTTATACTGCGGATCGTTATCGGGGAAGCACTGCCCTATATCGGAAAGCCCCGCCGCACCCAGCATTGCGTCCATAAGCGCATGCAGAGCGACATCGGCGTCGGAATGTCCCTCAAGCCCTGTTTCGTGCGGAATCTCCACCCCGCACAGCACCAATCTGCGCCCCTTTACAAGGGCGTGTACATCAAAGCCGTTGCCTATGCGCATTTTGTTTTCTCCGTTATATGTATTGGCATCGCCTGCGTCGGCAGCGCCGCAGTATGCCTTATATTCGCAGGCTTGCCCGCCGTCCGCGCCGGCTTGGCAGGCCGGCTCCGCCGAACAGCTGCCTTGGCACAGGGCGCGTGCAAATACGGCGTCCTCCGGCGTGGTAATTTTGATATTGGCATAATCGCCGGGGGAAAGATATATTTCCTCACCCGCTGCCTCATACACGGCGGCATCGTCGGTGCAGGCGGCAAGCGCATTTGCGTCCATATGCGAATAAGCGCGTTTGAGTTTTTCAAGGCCGAAGCACTGCGGCGTCTGCATCTGATACATTTCGCTGCGCTTAAAACAAGCCGCCGCACGCCCGAAGCTGCACCTGCGCACGGTGTCCTTGCACGGCACCGCCGCCACGGCGCTGCCGTGCCTGCGGGCTGTTTCTATGCAGCCCTCTATGACACTCGGTGTGACAAACGGGCGGGCGCCGTCATGCACCAGCACAATGCCGCCGCCCTCCAGCTCCTTAAGGGCCGCCGCCACGCTAAGTGCCCGGCTGCTGCCCCCCGGCACTACGCGAAAGCCCGTGCCCTCCAACTCGCGCGCCATTTTTTGCAGGCTCTCCGGCGCGCAAACGGCGATTTTTTCCTGCGCAAAGGGGGCTATTGCCTCCGCCGCGCGGCGCACGACGCTTTTGCCGCCGAAGGACATAAACAGCTTGTCCTGCCCCATGCGCGAGGAGCTGCCCGCCGCTGCCAGAACGGCAGCAACCGCCTGTGTATCCTTATGCTTTTTCATTGCAGCACCCTGTACATATCCTGCGCTCCGCTCTTTTGCACGCGCTCCTCCGTGCTGAGCACCTCAAAGCGCGAGGTTTTATCGCCAAAGCGTATGGAGATTATATCCCCTGTTTTTACCTCGTAGCCCGCCTTAACGGGCTTATCGCCCACGCACACCCTGCCCGCGTCGCAGGCTTCGTTTGCCACGGTGCGCCGTTTTATTATTCTGCTTACCTTGAGATATTTATCTATTCTCATATTCCCCTCATTTTCCGGCATACGGCGGCACGCCCCGTTTGCGCGTGCCGGCAATGCCCGCACCGATTATGACGATATTGAGTATATTATAGCCTCTGACTGCGCAAAAAGCAACAGCGGGCTGCTTTTTACGCATTGTTAAGCTGATAGTAGAACCCGCGGCGCTCCATAAGCTCCGCATGCGTGCCCTGCTCCACGATATTGCCGTCCTTCATAACCAGTATGATATCCGCATTGCGTATGGTGGAAAGCCGGTGGGCCACTATAAAGCAGGTGCGCCCCTGCATCATGCGGGCAAAGGCGTCCTGAATTTTCATTTCGGTGCGCGTATCTATGCTGGAGGTGGCTTCATCCAGTATCAGCATGGGCGGCAGCGCCAAGGCAACGCGGCTTATGCAAAGCAGCTGCTTCTGACCCTGAGATATACTGTCGTCATCGCTTATAACGGTATCATAGCCCTTTGGCAGCTTTACAATGAATTCGTGCGCATGGGAAAAACGCGCCGCCGCCTCAATTTCTTCATCGGTGGCATTCGGTCTGCCCAGTGCAATATTCTCCCTGACCGTACCGCTGCACAGCCATGTATCCTGAAGCACCATGCCGATATTGCCCCGCAGCGAGGCGCGGGAGATTTCCGTTGCGTTGATGCCGTTCATGGAAATGCTGCCGCTCTGCGGATCGTAAAAGCGCATAAGCAGGTTTATAAGCGTTGTTTTGCCGCAGCCCGTGGGCCCGACTATTGCAACGCGGCTGCCGCAGGGCACCTCAAGGGAGAAATCCCGTATAAGCGGCTGCGAGGGCACATAGGAAAAGCATACATTATCCATGCTGACCCGTGCGGGGCCGTTAAGCTCAAGCGGGCCGTCCGCGCTTTGCAGCGGCGCGTTCTGAAGCTCAAAGAGCCGCTCCGCGCAGGCCAGCGCATTCTGAAGCTCGGTAAGCACGGCGGATATTTCGTTAAAGGGCTTGGCATACTGGTTTGCATAGCTTAAAAGGCAGGAAAGCGTTCCCACCGTCATTTGCCCCCTTATTGCGGCAAGCGCGCCTATAAGGGTTACCGCGGCGTACACCACCGCGTTTACAAACCGTGTGGAGGGGTTTACAAGGGAGGAGAAGAATGCTGCCGTGCGCGAGGTTTTTTCCACCTGTTCGTTAAGCTCCCCGAAGCGTTCGCACGCAGGCTCCTGCTGAGAGAATGCCGCCACCACCTTGCGGTTTGTGAGCATTTCCTCCACGAAGGCGGTTTGCGCCGCCCGCGCCTCGGACTGCCCTATGAACAGCGAATGGGTGCGCCGGGCTATGAACCTTGCTATAAGCAGGGAAACCGGAGTAAGCACCGCCACCGCCGCTGCAATAACGGGCTCCAGCGCCAGCATGAAGCCCAAAGTGCCCGCAACGGTGAGCACGCCGGTAAACAGCTGCGTAAAACCAAGCAGCAGGCCGTCCCCCAGCTGCTCGGCATCCGAGGTTATACGGCTGATTATATCGCCGCGCTCGCGGGAATCGATATAGGAAAGCGGAACCATTTGCAGATGTTCAAAGGCCTCGTTGCGGGCATTGCGCACAACATTGTAGCATATTCTGTTGTTGATTATTCCCGCAAGCCAGGTAACAAGCCCGCCGGCAGCGGCCAGCACACCAAGATGGCAAATCAGATCGCCATTGCGGGGGCGGTTTCCGGCGTCTGCGAGGCGATTGCCTACGGCGGCCAGCCTGCCCACTATGCCCTGCGCCCCCATTGACAGCATATCGTCTATGGCGCCGCCCACAAGAATGGGGATATAAAGCGTTGCAGCAACAGAGCAGGCGCTAAGCAGCAAAGAGAGCACCAGCAGCAGCTTGTATTTTCCGATATAGCCCAGCGCGGCACGCCATGCACTTTTGTTTTTAATTCTCTTTTTCATGCCTTGGCCGCCTCCTGTGACTGATATATCTCGCGGTACACCGCGCAGGAACGCAGAAGCGTTTCGTGATCGCCCAAGCCCACCGCTTCGCCGTTATCCAGCACCAGTATTCGGTCGCAGTTCTGCACGCTGCGGGTGCGCTGGGACACCGTGAACACCGTAGCCCCCAGCGAATTGACGCCCCTGCGCACACGGGCATCGGTGAGGTTGTCCAGCGCCGAATAGGAATCGTCCAGTATCATGATATCCGCGCGGCGCACTATTGCGCGGGCTATTGTAAGCCTTTGCCGCTGACCGCCCGAAAGGTTGCGTCCGCCCGCGGTGACGGTGAAATCCAGCCCTCCCTTTTCCATAACGAAATCCTTGGCGCAGGCAAGCTCCAAGGCCTGCATAAGCTCCTCGTCGGTTGCGTCCTTACGCCCCCAGAGCAGGTTTTCCCTTACCGTGCCGGTAAAAAGCGTGGCCCTCTGCGGCACAAGGGCTATCCTTTGCGTAAGCTGCTGCGCGGGATAATCCTCCACGGGCACGCCCTCCACCAGCACCTGCCCGGATGTACAGTCATAAAAGCGTGTTATAAGGCTCATAAGGGTGCTTTTACCGCTGCCCGTAGGCCCGATAATGCCGATATGCTCGCCCCTTTTCACGCTTAAGGTTATATTCTGCACCGCTCCGCCGCTTTCCTGTCGGGCGGCGGCATCGCTGCCGTTTGCGGAGTAAACAAGCGTTGCCGCGCGGAATTCCACCGCCGGGGCATCGCCCGAAGGCTGCGCCGGGGTATCCGTTTGTATTTGCTGCGGCTGTGTTTGAAGCACCGTTTCAATACGCTTTGCGCAGGCCAGCGCCTTTGTGATATTTATTATAAGGTTTGCAAACTTTATAAGCTCAACGAGGATCTGCGACATATAATTATAAAGGGCTATCACCGCGCCCTGTGTGAGCAGCCCCGCCTCCACGCGGAGAGCGCCGCTGTATATAAGCCACACTATGCCAAGATTTATTATTACAAAGGTAAGCGGATTCAAAAGCGCGGCTATGCGGCCGGTGCGCCGCTGATCCGCCGCAAGGGCGGCGTTTTTTTCGCGAAAGGCGCGTATTTCTTTATCTTCAAGGCAAAAGGCGCGCAGCACGCGTACTCCCGCAAGGTTTTCCCTTATGGAAAGCACCACTTTATCCAGCCTTTGCTGCACCTTTTTATACATGGGCAGGCAAGCAAGCATTATTGCAAATATCACAACCGCAAGCAGCGGTATTGCAACGGCGAACACCAGCGCCGCCTTTGCATCCACCGTGAAGGCCATGATTGCCGCGCCCAGCACGATAAAGGGGGAACGCAGCAGCAGGCGCAGGGTAAGGTTCATGCCGGTCTGCACTTGGTTTGCGTCGCTTGTCATGCGGGTTATTAGAGTGGAGGTACCCATGGCGTCGGTCTGGGCAAAGGAAAGGCTGTTTATGTGCCTGAAAAGCGCGTCCCTGATGCCGCGCACAAACCCGGCGCTGGCCTTGGCGGCAAAATACTGCGCCGCAACGGTGCTTGCAAGCCCCACAACGCCAAGGCCCACCATCAGCAGGCACATAAGCGCTATATAGCCCGAATCTCCGCCGCCGGGGGCGTTTATGCCCTTATCGATAATATCCGCCACCACAAGGGGCACAAGCAGCTCAAAGGAGGCCTCCAGCAGCTTGAACACCGGCGCCGCAACGGCCTCCTTTTTATAATCCTTCATAAAAACAAGCAATTTCTTCATAAACGCAGTTATATCCTCGATATGCCGGGCAGGGCGACCTGATCGGCGCTGTTTTTGTTTATTTTATCACCTTTGCGCGTTATTAGCAATATGTTTCCGCCGCCCGCGCCTATGGCGGCGGCGCAAGGCATGCGATACGCTTTTTACAATGCAGACAGCCCCTGTTTTGTGCCGCTTGCCAAAAGCCGGACATTGACTGTTGACACGGCGGGCAATAAACGGTAAAATATGATTACGGTTTTTTGCCTTGCCCTGCCGCGTTTTATGTGCGCATTCGCGCATGCTCCGGCAGATGCCGCATTGTGAAAAGCAAGTTGAATTTTTCAAGGAGATATCTTATGGAGTATATAAAAGAAACTCTTGATACGCCGGTATCCGCGCAATATGATGTTGTAGTGGCCGGCGCAGGCCCTGCCGGAGTATGCGCCGCCATTGCCGCTGCCCGCGGAGGCGCGCGCACCCTGCTTGTGGAGCGCTACGGCTTTCTGGGCGGCATGTGGTCCGCAGGCTTTATTATTCCGCTGTTTGATTATGCAAACAAGCAGTACATTGTTACCGAGATAGTGGACGAGGTAAAAAAACGCGGCGGCTGGGGCGGCTATTACGACATTGCCTTTGACTTTGAGGTTATGAAAAAGGTGCTGGACGACATGGTCACCGGCTCCGGATGCAAGATTCTTTTTCACACCTTCCTTGCAGGCGCTTATCTTGAGGGCGACAAGGTGGCGGGCGTTATTGTGCAGAATAAATCCGGGCGCAGCATAATACGGGCAAAGGTAGTTATAGACTGCACCGGCGACGGCGATGTTGCCGCCGCTGCGGGCGTGCCCTTTACAATGGGCCGCGAAAGCGACAATCTCTGCCAGCCCGTAACCTGCATGTTTATGATAGGCGGGCTTAAATTCCATCAGCTGCACCCCTATCATGTACACGACATAGTTATGGATGCCGCAAGGCGCTGCGGAGTGGAATTCCCGTTTTCCTACAAGCGCCCGTTCATGCTTCAGCTGCCCAACTCCGACCGCTGTGTTGTTATGTGGAACCATGTACGCAAAAAGCCGCCTACGGACGCCGTCGCCTTCAGCGAGGCGGAGCTGGAATCCCGCGAGGAGATACACTCCATAATGCACTATCTTAAAACCTATGTGCCGGAATTCAAGGATATTGAGCTTATAGCCATAGCGCCGCAGACCGGCGTGCGCGAGACCCGTCATATTCACGGCATGCATGTGCTTACATGCGAGGAGCTTGTGGAGGGCACGCAGTTCCCGGATGCCATATGCGATGCAAACTTTGCAATGGATCTGCACCTGCCGGACAAGAACGAGCAGGAGAACATATATATAAAGGCTCCCTATCAGATACCCTATCGCTGCCTGATCCCGGAGAACCGCGACGGGCTGCTGGTAGGCGGGCGCTGCATAAGCGGCACCTTTGAAAGCAACGGCTCCTACCGCGTAACCGGGGACTGCATGGCCACGGGTCAGGCTGCCGGTGTTGCCGCCGCACTGGCCGTGAAAAAAGGCATATCTGTGCGCGATGTTGATGCCGCCGATATCCGCCGCGTTATCGGAATGAAATAAAAGCATTGTGCGAAAATAAGCATAAACGGCTTTTATAACGGCTTACATGAACAAACGATATATCCCGACAGATGACATATCCGTCGGGATATTTTTATAAGCAGCATTTACTTTTTGAAATTCCGAAAATGCAAAATTGCTGCAAAATATTAAAAGGGGTGCATTGACTTTGCCCGGCGCCGTTGTTATAATGAATTAAAGCCGGTATATTTCCGCATTGCACCGCGCATGATTCTGCCTGCGGTTTTACCCTTGCTTGCGGAATACGCAAGCGTTCATACGGTGCAATGAACATCAATGCATATATATTCATATATGCATTAATACGCTGTTGTGCGGTTATTATACGGGTTATACCAAAAACAACTTTGTTATCATATGCATCAACCATCAGAGGCTCATGCAAAGGAAGGAGATATTTATGCCGGATACAAGCCCGGAAAGCACCGCTGTGCAGCAGCGCGGCAAAGACATACAAAGCACGCGGCAAACGCCCGCGCCCTCCCTGCGGTTAAAGCAGATCTTTATGGTTATATGCGGAGCGTTCTTCCTGCTGCTCTACGCCGTGCTGAGCGTATACAACAGCGCATTTTCCTGCTTCAAGGCATATATTGTGCTGCCTCTTGCCCTTGTTGTGATATGCGCCCTTTATTTTTTATACAGGCTGCTGTGCCGCAGCACGGATTTTCTTGAAAAAAATCTGCGCGCGCTGCTTTTTGTACTGCTGGGCGCTGCTGCATGCATAAGCCTCGGAGTGGGAATATTTGCCCGCTTTACCCCCGCCTATGACCTTGGTGCAATATATTACGGCGGCCGCGAGCTTGCGCAGACCGGCAGCCTGGGCAGCTACGCCGAATACTTTGCCATGTTCTCAAACAATCTGGGCGGACTGGGCATTTTTACGGCGCTTGCTTATATATGCTCTTTATTGGGCATAAGCGATATGTACATTCCGGCCCTGCTTCTGGGCATATTCTGCACCGTGTTTTCCGCGGCGGCCATGTTTTTTGCCGCGCGGCGCTTGTTCGGCACGGCGCCCGCATTTACGGCGCTTATCGTCTTTTTGCTGCTGCCCTCCTTCCCCACTTTAGGCGCGGCCTTTTACACCGATGTGCTCTCCATGCCCTTTGTCGCGGGCGGGCTTTTAATGTATCTTAAGGTCCGAGAAAGCGCGCTTGCGGGCGCACTGCGCTCCTCCCTGCTGCAAGCCGCCCTTTGCGGCATTATGCTTGCCGTCGGAGCCACCGTAAAGGGAACGGCTGCAATATGCCTGATTGCCGTTATTATTGACTATCTTCTTATAGGTGCGCGCCGGCTGCGCCGCGCAGCCGCCGTGCTTACCGCCGTACCGGTGTTTGCGCTTACCCTTGCACTGGCTTTGCCGCTGCTTTCCGGCGCGGTGCCGGCGGAGCTTGCAAAGGCCAAGGGCATACCGTGGACGCACTGGGTGGCCATGAGCGCGCACGGTTCGGGACTGTATGATCCGTATGATTACGAAGCCGCAAAGGCCCGCCCGGACAAGCAGGCCCGCAAGGAGGCGGACATTGAAATAATTAAAAAGAGATATAATGAAAACGGCATAGGCGGCACGCTGAAGCTGTGGAGCGGCAAGCTTATGCGGGATTTCGGAAACGGCACATTTTCCGCCTCGGATTTTTTGGACGACAGCCCGGCATACGATACCGCAGTGCAGCAGACCGTGCTCAAGGAGGGCCGATATTACAATATATTTGCAAACCTTTGTCAGGGAATTTATATAGGCTTCATGCTGCTTGCCGCAGCCGGAATTATTAAAGGCGCGCTGTGCGGGAAGACAAAAGCCTTTATGCCGGCGCTGTGCCTGTTCGGGCTGGCGGTATTTCTGATGTTTTGGGAGGCCAGCGCACGCTATGTTACTAACTTTCTGCCCGTTATGCTGCTGTGCCTTGCAGGCAGCCTTTATTCCCTTCCCGTAAGCAAAAAAGCACGGGCAAAGTCCCGACAGGCTGCATAACAGAACTTAAGAACAGAAAAATGCCCCGAAGCAGCATGGCTTCCGGGGCATTTTTTATATGTTTATTTATATATCTGCATATCTGCGGCTTTGTAAAAACAGCAGACCCGCAGCTTTGAACGGTAACGCCTTGTAAAGAGGCCGCCGGAAGCGGCATCAGCGGATAGGCGAGCCTGCCTGCACCGTCTGCTCCGGCGAAATAAGCACCGGGCCCTGCTCATCCTCCGCGCACAGCAGCATGCCCTCCGAAAGCACGCCCCTGAGCTTTGCGGGCTTAAGGTTAATAACCGCCACAACGCTTTTGCCCACCATTTCCTCGGGGCTGTACCGTTTGGCAATGCCGGAAACTATCGTGCGCTCACGGTCGCACAGAACCACGGATTTAAGCAGCTTATCGGAGCCTTCCACCTTTTCGCATTTAAGCACGCGTCCCACGCAAAGCTTAACCTTGGCAAAATCGTCAATGCCTATCTCGGCCTCCGCCTGCTTGGACTCTGCTTTTTTATCCGCATTTTTCTGCGCCTTCTGTGCGCTTTTTTCCGTTTTTTCGGCTTTTTCCTGCGGTGCGCCCTTAAGCTGCTCTAACTCCGCCAGCTCCTTTGCCATATCGATTCTGGGGAAAAGCGCCTCCTGCTTCTTTACCCGGCTGCCGGGGCGCAGCATGCCGTAGCAGCCCGCACTCTCAAGAGTGAGCAGTGCCTCGTCCTCAATGCCCAGCCCATCGGCGATGGCCTTGCAGGTGGAGGTCATAACGGGAGATATAAGCACGGATACTATGCGCAGGCACTCCGCCAGATTATACATAACGCTGCCCAGCCGTTCGCGTTTTTGCTCATCCTTAGCCAAAAGCCACGGCTCGTTTTGGTCGATATACTTATTGCAGCGCGAAATCAGCCTCCACACCTCGCTGAGCGCCACGGAAAAGCGCAGCGCCTCCATGTTTTCGCAATACGCCCCGTGCACCTGCTTTGCCAAAGCCGCAAGCTCTTTATCCAGCTCGTTCGGCTCGCCCATGGCGGGCACGGAGCCGTCAAAGTATTTCTCTATCATTGCCACGGTGCGGCTGAGCAGGTTTCCAAGGTCATTGGCAAGGTCGCTGTTTATTCTGGAAAGCAGGGCCTCGTTTGTAAAGTTGCCGTCCGAACCGAAGGGCATTTCCCTCATAAGATAGTATCTTATGGCGTCCACGCCGTAGCGGCTGCACAAAAATACCGGATCCACGACATTGCCGCGGGATTTGCTCATTTTTTCCCCGCCGATAACCAGCCAGCCGTGTCCGAACACCTGCTTGGGCAGAGGAAGCCCCAGCGCCATGAGTATTGCGGGCCATATAATGGCATGGAAACGCACTATTTCCTTGCCCACAAGGTGCAGGTCTGCCGGCCAGAAGCGCTTGTAGAGGGAATCGTCATCGCTGTCATAGCCCAGCGCGGTTATATAGTTGCTCAGCGCGTCTATCCATACATATACCGTATGCTTTTCGTCAAAGGTAACGGGTATTCCCCACGAAACGGAGGTGCGGGAAACGCAGAGATCCTCAAGGCCGGCCTTGAGAAAGTTATTGAGCATTTCGTTCTGACGCGTTACCGGCTGCAGGAACTCGGGATGCTCCTGTATATGCTGTATTATTCTGTCCTGATATTTGGAAAGACGGAAAAAATAGCTTTCCTCGCGCGTTTTGCTTACCTCGCGGCCGCAGTCCGGGCAGCAGCCGTCCTTAAGCTGGCTTTCCGTCCAGAAGGACTCGCACGGAGTGCAGTACCATCCTTCATATTCGGATTTATAGATATCCCCTTGGTCGTAAAGCTGTTTGAATATCTTCTGAACGGCTTTTACATGGTATTCGTCGGTGGTGCGGATGAATTTATCGTATTTTACATCCATCAGCTCCCACAGCTGCTTTATGCCGGCCACGATATTATCCACATATTCCTTGGGGGTAACGCCCGCCTCGGCGGCTTTTTTCTCTATTTTCTGCCCGTGCTCATCGGTGCCGGTAAGGAAAAACACATCGTATCCCATCATTTTCTTGTAGCGCGCCATGGTATCGGCCGCCACGGAGCAATAGCTGTGACCGATATGCAGCTTATTGCTGGGATAATAAATGGGTGTGGTGATATAATACTTCTCCTTCATTTTTCTTTCCGCCCGCACTGCGGGCTTCCCTTTCCTGAAAGTTTTAGGCAGCGTAAAATTCGTGAAGCAATACGGCGTCCATAATGCATGGGCAGGCGCAGCGGGGAAAAACAAAAGCAGCCCTGCCGCCCAGGGGCGACAAAACCGCTGTACCACCCTGATTCTCCGCCTGAATATAAAAAACCGAACGGACTCATGCGCCCCCGTAACGCAGGGCTTGCGGCACGGACTGTTGGCCCGTGCAGGCTCCGCAACCATATTCCGCCGCCCCTGCCCGCCGGCTTTCACCTTTTCCGGCTCTCTTATAGGGTAGTATGCACCGCGTACTCATTGTTTCACTGCCGATATTATTTTGTATATATAATTATAATGCCCCGTTTGGCTGCTGTCAACCCGAAATTTATGCGGGATATCTGCCAAGCGCCGCCAAACAGCCGCACCGCTGCGATTTTATGCCGCTATGCCTTTATGCTGTGCGGGTCAAACGGCTTTGCCCCGAAATCCGGCGCATCGCATTGCGTAAGGAAGCCCTCCAGCGAATCCCTGTCGGAAACGGTTATGCTCTCAAAGCCGAAGCGCGTCATAAAGCGCTCCAGTATAATAACCCCGAAGGGAAGAATATCCGCCCTGTCGGTTTGTATGCCTTTAATGAACAGCCTTTGCTCAAGGGGTGCAAACAGCTGCGTTTCCATGCTTCTTATTTCGTCAAGCTCAAGCACGGTGTCCTGCACGGCGGTGCTGTACCGCTCAAGCCCCAGCTTCATGGAAGCCAGCGTGGTGGGCGTGCCCGATACGCCTATAAGCCTTTGCGCCTGTTCGGGGTGCAGCGGAGCGTATTCCTCTATTACGGGCGCGATAAGCGCCTCCGTTTGCCGCTTTATGCTTTCGTCTATCCCCGTGCGGCCGTCAAAGCGCTCCTGAAGCCGCACCGCGCCCAAACGGCGGCTAAGTGCCCGCACCTGCATATGCTTTACCATAACCTCGGTGCTGCCCCCGCCGATATCTATCACCGCATCGCCCTCGCCGTTTGCCGCCCCGGCAAAAGCAATCAGCGCTTCCTTGGTACCGGGCAGAATTTGAAGCAAAACGCCGCGATCGGCAAGCATACGCTCAAACTCCGCGCTGTTTTCCGCCTCCCTGACCGCCGCGGTTGCATATACATATGCCTCCCCTACGCCCTGCTGCGCCGCCTTTTGCAAAAGGGAGCACACCGCCTCCGCCGTGCGCCGCATAGGCTCCGGCTGAAGCCGACCCTTCGCACTGCCCTGCCCCAAACGCGTGGTTATAACATATTTCTGCATGGTCTTGCCGCTTTGTATTCCCAGACGCACACTGTTTGTGCCGATGTCTATAACGCCTTTAAGCATAAAATTCCTTCTCTCCGTATGATCCGCCCCGGAAATATCCTTTGCATTTTTACGGCGGCGGATACAAGCCTTACGGATAGATTTTATAACACTTCTCCCCGGCGGTCAATTGATTTTATCGCCGAAGTTTTAGCACTCTCGGCGGCAGAGTGCTAAAGTTCACAAAATGATAACAAAATCAGGTATAAATTGTAATAAAGAGGTGTTATTATATACGCGTTGAAAGGGAAAGCTAAGGGCATGAGAAAGGGTCCGGGCAGATGCCGCAAGGCAGCAAGCATCCCTTGATACACACTGAATATACAAGCTATAAGGAGTGAGTTTTATGTTTGAAATTATGCCTTTTGAAAGTAATAAACGCAGAGCTGTATTTAATCCCTTCCGTGAGATGGACGAATGGGAAAAAGCCTTCTTCGGAAAGAATGAGCTTGCCGAATTCAAGACCGATATCAAAGATGTAGGCAGCGCTTATGAGCTGGAGGCTGACCTTCCGGGCTTCAAGAAGGAAGATATTCATGTGGATGTGGAGGGCGATTATCTTACCATTACCGCCAGCCGCAACTGTAACAAAGAGGAAAAGGACGAGAAAAACAACTATGTCCGCAGGGAGCGCAGCTACGGCTCCTTTGCAAGAAGCTTCGATGTTTCCGGCATTAAAACGGAGGATATCTCCGTGGAATATAACGACGGCGTGCTTAAGCTGAATCTGCCTAAGCGCGAAGCGGAAAAGCCCTCCTCCAGAAGACTGGAAATCAAATAATTTTATAAATCAGCTTTGATAAAAGCCGTGCGGCAGTGTCCGCACGGCTTTTGTTTTGCCTGTATTTATATATTGCCGGTTAGGATTATTCCGTGCGTGTATATCAGCGTTTTATAAAGCCTGTTGCTTCAAAGCTTTCCCGCAGGCCCGCTTGATGCGCGGCAGAAATAAAACCGAAAAAAGCGCCGTCGGTACGGACAGACACAGGCACACGAACGGAAAAAGGGCACTGCTGCTGACAGACAGACGCACAAACATAAAAAGGGCACCGCTGCGCGGCGCCCTTAGAAGACCTATTCAAGAGCTTTGCTTTTTAATCAGTCCTTCTTCTTTTTGGTGGCAACAACCACAACCACAACAATGATAGCAACAACGGCTACACCGATAACGATCCAAGCCCAGGTGGGGAAGGAATTGCCGGCGGAAGGAGCAACGGTAGAGGACGCAGCCGGAGCTGTGGTCTCATTTGCGGGCTCCTCGGTAGGAGCAACGGTGTTGTCGGGAGCGGCGGTGGGCTCGTCAACCTCGCCGGTGATACCGGTATCAAGGGTATCGGCGATGGTGAACATGTTTATCCACTCGATGGTTGCATGGTTGGTGTTGCTGTGGTTTTCAACGCCCATACCGATGCCCCAGAAGTAACGGTAGCCGTCATTCTCGTGGAAGGAAATGAAATCTCCGGCGCCGCTGGTGGCTTCCTCATCGTCGGGCATGCTGGTAAGACGCTCAACCGGAATGATTACATAGCCTTCAAAGTTAGCGGGGATGGTGACATACCAGCCGTCAACGCTGTACTCAACGGTAGCGCGGCTGTATGCGCCGTCGGATTCGTTAGCCAGAACAACGGGGAATTCGTTGCTGCCGTTGATGCTTATGCCGGTGGTAGAGCCGGTGGAATCAAATGCTACATGAGAGGGACGGATGCCAACCTCTTCGCTGCCGTTCTTTACCTGAAGAACCATGTACTTAAGATCGTACATATCGTTTTCATGGCCGAGGTAAGACTCCCACCACGCGCCCGGGCCAAGACCGTCGGCACGATCGCCCGTGCAGGCATAAGAAACGCTGGCGGCAGTGCCTTCCACAACATCGATCAGGAAGGTTTTGTTCTCGGTCTGCTCAAAATCGCCTTCGCCGCTTATGCTCATAACTTCCTTAACGCTGAAGCCTTCGGTAAATGTACGCAGCACACTCTTATCAAAAGCAGGAGCTGCAGATGCGGTGATTCCCATCATAGCGCAGACAAGAGCCGCGATAATGACGAACACCAAAAGCTTTTTCTTCATTATAATCTCCTCCAAAGTTTTTTTATATTTTAACATACTCATTTTACATTGTGAATATACAATTCGCACAATTTTATTGCACAATATTAAGATTGTGTTAAAAAAACGCACATATTTTGTAACCTCCGCTGTGTATATTCAGCCTGAAAAATCGCCGAATCCGCCCCCTTTGCACGGCTTTTGCCGTTTTTTGCACCGCTGCGCGCGTTTTAGTTTTGCTTCACTGCTGAAAATCAGATGAAAATCATCGTCGGGCAGCTTCTTCGCCTCCTTTTTTGCGTATTTTGCGCCCTTCCGACGGCTTTTGCACAAAAACATTTCCCCCCGCTTCTCTTTATTCTATTGCGCTCTTTGTATGCGGGTTCCCGTTTTTTATGCCGGCATGCATATTTTTCGGACGCAATTTGCGGCAAATATCGTCATTTTTAATTGAAAAGAACCCGAAAGCACGCGGAAAAATGCATTATTTTGTGCTTTTTTGCCCCAAAAAGCAATAAGACCGCGTACGAAAGCCCGACGGCTTCAACTTTTTTCGCGTGTTAATATATGTATACTGATGCAAAAGCGCAGGCATCGCCTTTGCAATAAAGCTTATGCGCCTGCACTTACGGATATTATTTTCGCTTGATAAAACAGCCGTTGCACCGGCAAATAGTTCTTGCGCGTGAAAAATTTAACGCAAAACGGAGGATAAAGCCATGCAGAAGGAAAACCGCGTTACACTCAGACGACCCTACCGCCCCGAAACGATGCGAAAGCTGCGGGCGCTGTATGCAAAATTCGGTCCGGCGGCTGTATATACGGCGGCCTGTGCCCTGCTTGCCGCCTGCCGTCCCGCAGCCGGGCTTGCCCCCTTTGCCGTGTGTCTGCCCGGGATATTTATTGATTCCCCCCTTGCGCTTTTTGCCGCCGCGGGCTCTGCCGCGGCTGCCGTTGTGCTGGAACCCTCCCTTTACAGCCTGACAGCCTGGTGCATTCCGGTGCTGCTGTATTTTTTCTGCGTGCGGCTGCTGAAGCATAAAAACCTCACCGCCATGCCCTGGCGCATGGGTGCGCTGGTTCTGTGCAGCGGCATAGGCCTTGCCTGCAGCCCGGAGGCCCGGATGTACGATATATTAATGGCGGGGCTGTCCTGCATAGGCGGATGCGCGCTGCTGCCACTGCTGAGCGGCGCCCTTAGCGCCTTTGACTCTTTGGGCAAGCATTCGGCGCTTACCCGCGGCGAGCTTGCCTGTCTTGCCGTTCCCGTCTGCGGCGTGCTGCTTTCCCTGCCGTTTGAGGGCTTTATGGGGATATCCCCCGCACAGCTTTGCGCCCTTTTCTGCATTTCTGTATGCTCCCTTTCGCTGCCCTCCGGCGGAGCGGCCTTTAGCGGCATATGCGCCGCGCTGTTTCTGCTGAAGGGGCAGACCCCCGCCGCCGGGCTTGCAATGGTGATAATGTCGCTATTGGCATACGCCCTGCGCCGCATAAGCCGCGTGGGAGTGCTGCTTGGCTATATAGCGGGCGATTTTTTTGCCTCGCTGCTTATTGCCGGCTCGTTTATACCCCTTATTCCGATACAAACCGCAATACTTTCCGCCCTTCCCGCCCTGTTTTTCAACAAGCGCCGGTTGGAGCTGCTTCGCGGGCTTGGAGGCAGCGTGCTTATTCCCACCTCGTCGGAAAAGGAGCTGGCGGCAAGAAGCGCCTTTGAAGCCGACCGCCGCATCAAGGGCTGCGCTGAGGTTTTCAACCGCCTTTCCCAGATTTTCTGCGAAGAAAAGGAAAACAAGCGCTCAAAACGGCTGGAGCTGTGCTCCCATGCCGCAAGCCGGGTATGCAGCCAGTGCAGTAAGTACGATTACTGCTGGAGAATGCGCTATTGCGATACTTATTCCGATTTCAAGGCCCTTGCGGGCATGATATGCGCTGCGGGCAGCGTTTCCCCCTACGATGTCAGCAAGGACTTCAAGGCCCGCTGCGCCGACTGGATAGGCGTGCTGCTTGATATGAACGCGCAGAACGCCCTGCCCGGCGAGCAGACGCACGAGCAAAAAGGAAACATGATGATGTCCCGCCAGTGCCGCAGCATAGCCGACCTGCTGACCGACCTTGTAAATCAGCGCAACGCCGTACAGTATGATTTTGACGCAGAGGAGCGCTTAAGCGCCGTGCTGTGCGAAAACGGCATAGGCGCCAAGGATATAGTGTGCCGCTGCAATAAAGGCGGCCTTGAAAGCGTAAGCCTGAGCCTGCCGACCTGCCGCGGGGACAAGCCCTGCCTCAACCTGCTGCCGGAGCTTTTGAAGCGCGCCTTTAACTGTGACTTTGCCTGCGACGAAAGAAACTGCTCCTTGGAAAACGGCGGGTGCAGCTGCGTGTTTACGCCCGTTCCCCGCCTGAGCGCACGGTGCCACGCCGCCTGCAAGATAAAAAACGGTCAGAATGTCTGCGGCGACAGCTTCTCTCTGATGCCCCTGCCCGGAGGAAAATACCTTGCCGCCCTGAGCGACGGCATGGGCAGCGGCAGTCAGGCTGCCCACGAGAGTGAAAACGCCGTGGCTTTGCTTGAAACCCTTTGCCTTGGCCGCATGGAGGTGCGTCAGGCATATGATACGGTAAACGAGCTGCTTCAGCTGCGCCGAAAGAGCGCCGAGGTGTTTTCCACCATGGATGCCTGTATACTGGATCTTTCCCGGGGTATATGCTCCTGGGGCAAAATAGGCGCCGTACCGGGATATCTCGTGCGCTCCGGGCGCGTCACCACCGTTACGGGAAGCGCGCTGCCCCTGGGTGTGCTGTCCGACCCCGAACCCAGCATAAGCGACCGTGTCATAAAGGAGGGCGACCTGCTTGTGCTGCTTTCCGACGGCATATACGATGCCCTTACCGATTCCTGTCAGGACGGTATTGCCCTTATGCTGCCCGAGCTTTGCAGGGGCGATGTAAGCTTTATTGCCGGGGAGCTGGTGCGCCGCGCCCTTGCCAAAAGCGACGGCACGGCAAGAGACGATATGACCGCCATTGCAATACGCATAACCGCCGCATAGCATAAAGGGCGCAGGCAAGCCGCATTAGCCGCGTACGCAAGTATATATAAATTCGCAAGGTATATAAACATATGCGTAAACTTATCAGTACGGCAAAGGCCGCCCAAGTAAGCAAGCTTGGGCGGCCTTTTTGCTGCGCTTTTATATTCTTTTAAGCAATTCCGTTCTTTTATCTTTATATTCCTGCTGTGATATCTTACCCTGTTCGTAAAGCTGTTTAAGGGCTTCTATCTCTTTTGACGGGCCTGCGTCAACCGGCTTGCTTTTTACAAAGCAGGTTATGCCGAAATTAAGCAATATAATAATGAAAGCGGATATCAGAAGTACATCTCCGATGCACCGCGCAATGTCCATCGCCGTTACATAGCCGTAGGAATAGCTCCTTACTTCCTGAAGAACTCTCATTACGGCAAAAACCGTCAGAAATACCGTCCCCGCAACGGCAAAGCCCTTGACGGGTTTTATTTTGATAACAGCAAGGCATATCAATAAAAGGAGCAGCGCCGCCGTTTCAGTTATGCCTATAATAAAGCCGTTATCAAGGTAAGAAATACCGCTTCTTACGGTCAACGCCGCCCAAAAGGCCAAGCCGATAATGAAAAGCACATTCCCCGTCTTTTTTGCATTGAATGCAAGGCAAAAAAGCGACACGGCCATAACAAAGGGCGGAAACGAATAAACCGCCGTTTCCAACAAAAAACCGCGGAAATATTTACCGCCAACAGCGATATACACACCGATTTCATTAAAAGCAAAAAAAGCAACAGATGCTATAAGCAAAATGCCCGCCGTTATCAGTGATATTTTCTTTTTCATTTTTGTTCCCCCTCTTTTTTCCTGTAGACGCTTTTTCAAAAATGCGCGCGCTCCTTTTTCCGTATTATATCATAAATCGCAATGTGTTTTCAATACCGAATTTTATAACGCAAAAGTATATTGAATGCAGCCGCCTCTGTTTTCCCGCACTGCGGCATAATGCTTTTCCGGCGTTGACTTTAGCCCGCCGTTAGTGTAAAATAACGGTGCTTTTACAATATCTCCTGCGCAATGCGCCTTTTTCGCGGAATCGTAATTTATCCGCATGCCGCACGGCAGACGCCGGGGAATTTCAGTGCCGCCCATAATATGCGGGCGCGGAAAGGAACACCTTTGTCGTTTATCAAACCGGCAAGCGCAGCCGGATGCGCTTTTTTCGCACCGCCCGGAATATATCCCCCCGCCGGAATGTATTCCCCGGCTCATTTTATATTTCTTTCCTTTTCCGTGCTTGCAATTACGATAAGCCTTGTTTTGCTCATGCGCGTAAAAAAGCCCTCCGTGCTGCTGCGAAAAATAAACAAACGGCTTACCGTGCTGCTTTGGGTGCTGGAGATTGCCAAGATAGCCTTCAATCTCGCAATAGGCAACGGCGATAACCCCAACACCTATGTGCCGTTTTACTATTGCAGCCTTGTGCTTTATGCCGGAATAATGAGCAGCTTTTTCACGGACGCATACGCCATGCAGGGGATGTTTTCCTTTGCACCGGCTCCATTGTGGGCGGGGTATGCTTTCTTTTGATGCCGCTTACCTCACTGCCCAATTACCCGGCAATTCATTTTATTACCTTTCACAGCATACTGCTGCACACCGTCATGGTGTTCATGGGGCTTGCCCTGCTGATAACAGGCTCCGTGCGGCTTTGTCTTTGCGATATAATTCCCTACGGCATAATCGTGCTTGCCGTATGCGCCGCGGCTTTTGCGGTAAACATTCCCTGCGGCAGCAACCTGATGTTTATAAGCCGCAACTTTCCCGGCACGCCCATAGAGCTTATCTACAACGCCTGCCCCGGAATTCTCTTTCCGATAGTGATGTGTCTGGGGCAGGCTACCCTGCCGTTTTTGGCGGTATACCTGCTGCTGCCGTCAAAATGCCGGCTTAAAAAGAAGGAATGTGCAAAAAAAGCGTAAAGCGCCTGATTCTTCGTAGCTTGCCCGATTTTCCCGCAAGCAGGCAGCCGAAAAAGCAAAAATATCCCACGGCGCGGTGGGATATTTTTTGTATCCGATTTTATTCCGTAATAAAGCGGCTTAAAACTGCGTTTCCTCCTGCCGCAGCTCTATGCGCACCTCCAGCCCGTCCCTTGAGGAAACTATAAGCGAGGCCGGTATTTTTCTTACCTCGCCCGCCCTCAGGCTTATACTCTCCTGGCATCTTAGCTCCGCGCCCCTGACCTGCGCCGATATATGTGCGCTTACCTCTCTTTTGGTAAAATTGCAGCATTCCAGCGTTACCGGGTTTTCCCCAAGCCCCGGCTTTCCGTGCACACCGCCTCTGCCGGAGGAGGGCACCATAACGGAAGCGAAAAGCCCGTCGCTGTCCTCCGGCATTCTGCGGCAGGCCGTCCTGCGTGCGCCCGCGCTTCTGAGCAGCCCCTGCGGTATGCGCCCGAAATGCACCATTACCGGCGCAGGGCCAACGGTGATATACAGCCCCTCACGCTGCGGCACAAGGCAGCTTTCCCCGCCGCATATATCCGCCACCACCGTGGGCAGGCGTACCGGCAGGCAAACCTCCGTGCTTTCCCTGTTCCAAAGCAGCAGCACCTCATCTCCGCCGGTGGAAAACGCCGCGCTGCACACGGGCAGCTCCGCCCGGCCGATATACCTTGCCCGACCTAAATTATGTGCCAACGCCGCAAACACCGAAAACGCCGGCTGCGGCTGCAGCGGCACTCCCATGCCGGAAAGCAGGGAGGGATATTCCGTTTCAAACATTTCCGCGCCGTCAAATATACGCAAAGCATCCCCCGCCGAGGTAAGGACCTCACATATTCCGCATGCCTGACCGTATTTTTTTGCATAGCCGTCGCCTGCGGCGGTTTTTCCGCTCCAGTAGGCTATTTTTCCGCTGCCGGAGGCTGTGCTTCGGCTTTCGGATGCCGCATCGCCGTCAGCCTTTTCCGTATCCGATAAATAATAATCCTCCGCAATATCCGCAGCCTCAAACAGCTCCGCCGTGCTTTTTTCCGTTTTTATGTCGTTTATTGCCGCCGCAGTGTCCGCTGCCTCCAGTGCGCATATAAAGCAGCGGGCTATTGCATCCTCCTTGGCGCCGGCACCCGACTGAAAATCGGCAAAATCCTCCCTTGCAGCATGCTCCCTTTCGCAAGCGCCGCCCTTAAGCTCCCACATGCTGCACATTTTGCCGATACGCTCGGCGGAATACTTTATTTTTCTGTACAGCTCGCCAAAGCCGCTGTCTGCCGCAATTTGCGCAAGCTCGTCCGCCTCCGCCGTAAGAACCGTGTACATCCCGTATTCGGCGGCGCATGCAAGCATGCTCTCCGCACGCTCGTCCCCGCCCAGTAAAATGCCGTTTGCATTTATGCGCACCGCGCCTGCGCCGGCGGCAGCCATAAGTGCTATATAATTCTCCGGCTCCTGCACGGGGAGCAGGCTTTCCTTGGTTATTTCCGCTCCGAGTATTCCGCTTGGATGTTCGCTTCGCGACCACGGTATAACGGCAAAGCTGATATTAAGCACATTCCCCTTTACCCACAGCTTAAGCTCATAGTGTCCGGCCCGCAGCCTGCACCGCGCAAAATCCAGCTCAAAATAGTTATCGCTGCGCTCCACCTCGATGCTGCCGCGAAAGGTCTGGCCGTTAAGCGTATTGCGCACACGATATTTAATTACGCCGTCATGCGATGGCGCAGATACGGCAAACACCGCCGGCTCGCCCTCGCGGAACACCGCTGCTCCCCCCGCGCAGCTTACGCCGATTGCACTGACGCTTCTTCTGTCCGCATACACTCCCGGATGCGCCGCGCTTACCGGCTGCTCTTCACTTTCCGGCGGACATATATCCGCCGCGCCGCTTTTATAAAAGCCTTTTTCTTCCTTCTGCTCCTCTTGACAAACGCTAAACGGCAGGCCGCCGTCCGCCGCCTGCTGCCGTGCAATAGCCGCCTGTTGCTGTTCAATAGCCGCCTGTTGTTGTTCAATATCAAACCGCTCCCCTTGTGCGCTGCTTTCAAAAACCTCTGTTTTTTGCTCCTTGGCATTTTCCCGGCGTTTTGTATCCGCCCGCCTTATGCTGAAGCCGACGGCTTCGTCCTGATTCTGCTCCGCGGGCTCTTTTTCTGCCGACCTCGCTGTTACGGCCTCCTGCACGCATGCCGCACCCTCGGCTTTTATGCTTTTCCGGCTGCGACGCACCGTAATTTCACCGATATCCGTTTCGTCATAAAGTGCTTCTCTTCTGCGATCTGCCTTGTCCATCCGTGCTGCTATCCTCCGCCCAGTTTATGTGCCTATACCTATCCGGCATTGCTTTTACCGACATTCTATATAGATTATATCACTTGTTTGCAGTTTTTTGCGATAGTTTTATATTTTTTGCTTTGAAATGTTGCTTTTTTTGCAAAGCGGCGACTGCGCTTTTTGCCGTATTGCAATACATACAAAAACAGGCGCCGCCGAAGCGACGCCCGCAAATAATTGCAATCTGTTTTTATCCTACCATACCGGAACGCTCGATGGACTGCACAAAGAACTTCTGGCAGCAGATATACAGCAGCAGCAGAGGCAGAATGTGCAGGATAACCAATGCGCCGTTGTAGGAATCCATAACGGCATTGTTTCCGCCCGTCATATTGGACAGCCTGTTTACATATGCGCTGGCTGCGGTTGTAATCTTCATGGACAGCACCTTTGCCTGCGGATAAATAAGTGCGAGGTAGGTGTTGTCGTTGTACTGCCATACGAAGGCAAACAGGAACACCGTAACCATAATGGGCAGTGCACTGGGCATCATAATCTGCCAGAAGGTACGGAAGGTGCCCGCGCCGTCAATGTACGCAGCCTCCTCCAGCTCCTTGGGCTGCCCGCGGAAATACTGTCTCAAAAGGAAGATAAACAGTCCGTTTTTGAACATAACGCAGGTTGCGCTCATAATGATCATAACCGGCCAGCCCGTAAGCTTTATTCCGCTGCCCGATTTTGTATCAAACAGCTCCGGTCCTATCGAGAACATTGTAAGCGGGTTGAAGTTGGCAAAGCGCAGCTTCATGGTGTCCGCTATAAGCTGAATGGGCACTATAAGCGTTGCTATAACCAGGAAGAACACCACTCCGTTGCCCTTGAACTTGAAGCGGGCAAGGCCGTAGGCCACCAGTGTACAGGACGCCATCTGCAGCAGGCCAAGACCCAGTGACGAAGCCACAGAGCCCAGGAACAGCGTGGGATAGTCGATATACTTCCACATAGCCGTATAGTTGGCCAAGGTAACATGACGCGGAATGAATATAACAGTGGGATCGTATATATCCTCCGCCGTTTTAAGCGATGCCGAGAACTGCACCAGCAGCGGATACAGAATCAGCCAGCAAAGTCCGACAAGAAGCACGGTTCTGATAATGCCCCACAGGAAGCTGCGGGTCTTTTTGGATTTGAAGAAGGCCTTTACGGCTGCCCAGCCGTGCAGCTTTTCCACACGGTACTGATCCACCTCGGCAGCGCCCACCTGGTTTACCTGCTTTACTGCCTTCTGCTTTTTCAGAGATATTGCCATTATCTATCACCTCCTGCCCTTTTTCTTGGTAGTAACATCATTCTCATTGTATACAAAGCGTGAGATGATAGCGGATACGATCACTATAAGCAGCGCCACGCCTATGAAGTACAGCCAGCCCATCGTCATACGGTCGGACAGCGACAGCGAGGTGCTGCCCACCGAGCCGAACAGATAGGAGATCATCGGGTTGCTGGAGCCGGTGAGCACATCGATCATCGTGTACATCGTGGCCACCAGTATCATGGGCGATACCATCGGGAAGGTGATCTTCCAGAAGGCCTCCCACTTGCTTGCGCCCTCCATATCGGATGCCTCAAACAGCGACGGAGAAATGGTCTGAAGCGCCGCAAGGAATATCAGTATCTGAATTCCCGACATCAGCACTATATTGGAAAGCTGGTCAAACGCCGTTGTTATAAGGTCAACAAACGGGGTCATAAACGGCATATCCGAAAGAATGTTTTTGATAGAGGTCGTTATATCAAAGTCGGTATTGCTGAGGGCTCCGCTTACCGAGGAGCCTACACGGGCAACCTCCCAGCTCCCATCCTTGATCTTTGCCGCCACACCGCTTGCCGTAACCACCGGCATGAAGAATATCACTCGCGCAACCGTCCTGCCGCGGAATTTTGCATTGAGCAGGTTGGCTATCATAAAGCTGAATATCAGTATTGCCGGAATGTATACAAGCTTTGGCAGCGTGCTGCTTATGCTGTTTATAAAGCCGAGGTTGGTGGTGGCTATCTTCTTGTAGTTCTCAAGGCCCACATAGGTGAGTGTGTTCACCGTTGAAATGGAGTTAACCACCTTGCGCTTTCCGTTTTCCATCTCATAGAGGACATTGCCGTTTGCGTCATAGGTTTTTTCACCGGCATTGTTTAGCTTAAGCACATAAAACTCCGCCTCTTTAACTACCTTGCGCTCTCCGCCCTCCTCAACATATTGGTATTCGCCGTTTTTCAAAACGGGGTTTTTGTCGCCGTCCACTACGCGCACATAATAGCTGCGGGTGGAGGATGCGGGATCCACCAATTCAAATTCAGGAGTCAGCTCGGTGCATTCCACTATTCCCTGCGAATGTATACTCATCATAAACGCCGTATACATCGGGGAAGCAATGAAGAACAGGAAGCCAAGCAGGAAGGGCAGCACAAACAGCCACCCGGCCAGCGAGCGCTTGGTCATCAGATCCAAACCTTTCTTACGCGGTTTGTACATTTATCATACCCCCTTAACAACGAGGTAGTCCATAGCCGGCACTCTGTGACCGTCCACTTCTGCGGAAACCTCATCATAGTTGACGTACACAACGGTGCCGTCACTGTATCTTGTGCAGCTGAGCGTTTTTGTTATGTTCTTATGCTCAGCAATGGTCAGCGACGCAGTGTGTCCAAGCTCTTCGTTATAGCGCTTGTAGAAGGCAGCGGCATCGTTGATCCAGGAGGAATAGTTTGCGGAATAAAGATCCTCAAAGTATATGTTGTTTATATCGCGGTTGGAGGCATACATCCAGCGGTAGGACAGGCCTGCGCCGTATTCCACCGCCTTGAGCAGCGTTCTCTCCGGGTCGCCGGACTGGTTTGCCGCCTCGCCGGAATACTGCACATGGCCGTGCAGCACCATCTGATAGAACGGCACCGCAGCGTCGGTCACATAGTATTCGGAGCTTTGGTTGGGCAGCTCGAACAGAACATCCGTACCCGCAAGGGCATATGCGTTGCCGCCAACGGAGGCAATGCTTATGCCGGCATCGGCAAACTTTTTGTACACCTGAGCGTACACCTTCTGCACCATATCGCGGTCGTAGGTGGCGCCCACATGGTAATCGGCCGTAAGCATCTCACCGATGCTGCCCAGGGATATGCTGCTGATATTATTCTTTGCAAGGTCCTTTATAAGGCTGTCCGCCATGGAATCCACCTTCTGCGGACGGGTTATAAACGCCTGATGCACATAAGCGCTGCTCTGCATCTGATCGTACTGATAATATACCGCATTGGAGCGGGACAGCATACGGGATGCGTCCAGATACTGCATGTAGTTGTCAAAGAGCTTGTCGGTATATACCTTTACGATCTCACATTCCGGGTACAGCTTTACGCCGTTTGCCTGAGCATACTCCTCAAGCTTGCGGTAGCCGTTCCAGCCGCCCAGCTCGCGCAGCGGGCTCACGGCGCCGTATGCCTGGTTCATAAGTCCGTTATTGGACCAGCCGCGATAGCGAAGGTTAATACCCTTTACCCCAGAGGTGCCCAGCTCTTCAAGTATTTTGCGCGCTTCCTCATAGGTGGTAAGGGAATTCAGGTAGTCGTACTGAATACCCATAACTGCGCTGGTATCCGACATTGCGCCGAAGAGCTCAAGGTTGAAATTTATATCCTTTGCCTCCAGCTTTTCGGAATTCAGCATTCCTTTGTTTATAAGGTATGACCGGTAATTTGCCGCCATATCGGAATAGTTGACATCGCCGTTCATTATCTGATACTTAATGGCGATATCGCCGGAAAATCTCTTTTCCTGATAGGTAAGCAGCTTCTGGCTGTTGCCGAAAAGGGTCATCTCGTCAAACTCGCAAAGCTTGAAGGAAGCATTGGTATAGTTTACGCTGTTCTTTGAGCCGCGCGGTATATCGCTTATGATGGTTGCCGCCGATTCGCCGGACTCAATTATTGCAAACAGCGAGCTGCTCTGCTTCTTTATGCCCCACACCGGGAGATAGCCCTGCTCGGAATATTCCGGCTTGGTGCTGTAATTCTTGCCGCGGTCAAGGCCGTATATCTGAACCTTAAGCTCGCTTGTAACCGCTATCTTGCCGTTATTGAAGTTAATTATGGCGCCGCTGCCGTCCGGAACCAGCATATAGCCTGTTTCGGTGTTGTCGGCAGAGCCGAAATATTTCATTACGCTCAGACCGCTGATGGCATATTTGCTTTCGTTATAGCAAACCTCCTCCTGCTTAATCTGAACCTTAAGCCCGTCGTCCTGGATAATGTAGTCCACCGGGATCATGAACAGGTCGCCGCTGGCCTCCTTTACCTCGTACTCCGCGTCCCATGCCTCGCGCAGGAGCGATGCGGATTCATAATCGGTATAGCGTTCCTTACCCGGCTTTATCGGCTGATCGTTATCGTCATTGGGCAGAGTATAACCGTATTTTTCGCCGCCGTTAAACCACAGATCAAACAGCGCCTGCATTCCGTTACCGGCCAGGGGGCTGAAGCGCTGCTTCATGCAGGCTACCGTTTTGCCCTCCTCAAGGTTTACAATGCCGGGGACATTTGCGGTGAATTTTTCCTTGGTATCGCTGTCCGCCGCATCAAAAGTCGCTTTATCTATCGTTTCAAAATAGCTCTGAACCACCATTTTGTTAATCTGATAAAGCGCGCCCCATTTTTCCTTGGCCGCAGCTATCTGTTCGGCATCGCCGCTCTTATCCACAGGGAAGATTATGTTTCTGTAAATATCGTTTGCAATGGCGCACAGCTCGTTGTATACCTCCTCCGGCATTACCGCAGGCATAACATAATCCGCAACGAAGTCACCCATTACATACTTTACGCGCAGTCCGCCCTGATCGTTATAGGTAAGATAGAACGGATTGATCTTAAAGCCCTGCTCCTGGGCAAGCTTTACCTTGCTTATGGAGTTTGTATAGCTGTCCATGTTGCTTACGCTGCTGTCGCTCTTGTTGACGATGGAAAGCTGAAGCTGGCTCATCATCTCATAGCTCTTGCCGCTGGCCTTTATAACGGCATCGGTGGGGTTTGAGAACCATACATCACCGCTGGTCTTGTCCATAAAGGCAATGTCCAGCCGGTCCTTATTGATATACAGAGCATATTTGGCGGTTTCCTGCGCCAATGCATAGTCAACGGTTTCTCCGTTGCCCATATCGCGCGAATAAGCCTTGCTCTCATCCAGCCTGAATTCCTCCAAGCCGGTGTATTTGTCCTCCGGGATCGCCCAAGCCGAGTCTGCCTGCTGAACGCAGCCGCAAAGCACGCCAAGCATCAGCATCAGCACAAGGATAACGCCCGTGATCTTTTTAACCATTATTTTGCTACCTCCTGTCAATAACGCATGGTAAGCTCACGATATATGGTATAGATAATACCGAATATCTGTTGCAGCAGGAAGAAGAACAGCATACCTATGAACAGTATCAGCAGCATACCGAAAAGTATCACGATAATGGCAAATATCGTACCCACCGCTCCGTACTGATGCGTAGTCATGGTTCCGCAATAAACCAGCATCGCCGACCAGAATGTTCCGAGGAAGGTCAGGAAGGTATAAATCGCAGACTCATCCACGGTCATTATCTGGGAAAGCACCGTAAGCCCCAGTGTAAAGAGCACATAGGGCATAAGCGAGTATGCCGTATAGTGGAAAACATCCTTGACGCTGCCTTCGCCGTTGAACAGCGTTGTAATACCCCAGTTGGAATAGCACCACAGGAATATCGCCAGCGCGAAAACCACGATATCCGAGAAAATATTTATGGCCTCCGGTCTGAGCCTGAGCTCGTTAAAGCTGTATGCCGTAAACTGCTTGCTTATAAGCTGAGACAGCACCAGCAATATATACATCGTTACCGAAACGGCCGTGCGCGCCTTTTTATCGTGCTTAAGCTCCCAAAAGCCCTTGAACGGATGCAGCATGCAGTAGAATACATACTTAAAATCCTTGAAATACTGCGAAAGCGCAGCCTGCACCTTAGCCATTGCTCTTACCTCCCGTCTTGATAAAGCGTCTGATCTTATTGAACAGCGCCTTGCCCAGGAAGAACACCACCAGCACCACAAGCGCCGTCATTACCCACGGCATTGCGGTTTCCATGCGCTCATTGCGCAGCTTGGCATAGGCAGTGCCGTACTCGCTCTGGTCATAAGCACGCTCAAAGCTCTTGCACGCCTCTTCGTACTGACCGCGTACATACTGTATACGGCCTATTCCCTTATAGGCAAGACGGGAATTCGATGCCTGATCCAGCACCTTGTTCCACTTTTCCACAGCCTCGTCATACTGTCTGTTCTGCTGACACATAGTGGCGCTGCGGATAAGCTTTCCGTATTCCGTGGGCTTGAAAAGGGTTATCTGTGCCGTCGTGGAATCCAGCACCGCCATTATCATCTGCTTATAGGTTTCCGCCTCCGGGTCGTCCGCCGTCACTATGCCGTCCTCGACGGCCGCAAAGGGCAGAAGGTTGATGGCCACCGGAGTGGTAAACGCGCCCTCGCTGCTGCCCTTGGCTCCGAAGATGAACAGCAGCTCGCCTTCGTTATTATAAGTGAAGATTCTTCCCTTATTGTTATCCAGCGCGCTGTATATTCCGTCGCTCGCCACGGCAATATCCACCATGGAGGAGAACTGCTTGCGCTCCAGAGCGCTGTAACTTGCATCTCCGGACGGCGGATAATCGTCGTTGCGCTTAAGAATATCCGAGCCGGTAGGCGCAATACGCTTTATAGGCGCGCCCAGCTCGCTGCCGCTGTTGAAGTGATCCCACAGATCCTGCGCTTCCAAAGCGTTTATGGTTCCGAATATCATGCCGTCTCCGTCCAGAGTAACATTGCTGTACTCCGTGGACAGGTTCAGCGTGAGTCCCTCCTTCTGCGCGTCGCTGAGTATTCTGCGCAGCAGGTTGGACAGGGTCTGCTTAACCTTTGTGGCGCCGGTAAACTTGGTAAAGGAGCCGTCAGAGCTGAGCTCTATGAGTCCTTTATGGTTACCCTTTGACACAACATACATATTGCCGCCGTCGGCAATGGCCACTTTAAGCGGCTTGTACTGGCTGTCATTGTCCTTGTTTTCGCCCGTACCGCCGCCCTCGGAATCGTCGGAGCCGTCGTCCTCTTCGGGAGCGGCGGTCGTATCGGCGCTTATGCTGCCGGAGTTATCGTCCGAAGCCAGCAGCTCATCCAGCCCCGCAGGCTTTTCAAAAATGCGTACGCAGACATACTGCCCGTTTTCATCGGCCTCAAAGCGTATTATTCTTGCATTGCCGGTATCGCATATATACAGCGAGCCGTCCTTTGCAAAGGTTACGCCGGAGGGCGAGGAGAGCGTGTAATTCTTTCCGTTAAACTCAAAGCCCGATATTTCCACCGTTGTTTCGGTATATGTGGGCTGGCCGTTTTCATCAAGAACGGGATTGCCCTCTTCATCCAGCACCGGCTCCTGCACGGTCTGCACGGTTTTATTGGAAATGTACTGCTTGAGCTTATAGCTCTTATCAATTATAACCACGCGGCTGTTTCCGGTATCCGCAATGGCCATATCCCCGTTCACGGCGGAGGTGTCCATGTCCTCCGGGTTCTTGAAGCCGTCGTCCATGTTCGTCTGCACTCCCATGGAAACGGCATCGATCACCTTGTAGGGAACATATGCCTGCGGCTCCGTGGAAACGAGGCCTTTGTAATAGTTGTAGTTCTGATACGGCGCGGCAAAAGCCGTAACCGCACACAGGAGTCCCATAAGCAGGACTGTTATAAAGACTGTCAGCTTTCTTTTCATTTCGTCTGCTTACCTCCTTAATCCTTCATACCCGAGGTAGCCATGGTCTCAATGATGTTGCTCTGCGAAACCACAAACATGATTATCGGCACCGACATCATTACCACGGTAACCGCGTTGCCCACGCCGGCACGGGCAATACCCGCCGAGGTTATCTGCTGAAGCGCATAGGACAGCGTCTTGAGGCTCTCCGACTGTATATATATCGAAGCGCCGGTGTTCCACAAGCCCTGCACCGCAAATATCATAAGCGTCAGCCATGCGCTCTTTATGTTGGGCATTACTATGGACCAGAATACTCTCAGGTGGCTTGCGCCGTCCACACGCGCCGCCTCCACCACCGCCATCGGTATCTGCAGCATGAAGCTGCGGATAAGATGCAAACCCAGCGCCGAAGCAAATACCGGCACAATCAGCGCCCACTGGCTGTCCACAAAGCCCAGCCCCGACATTATCATGTAGGACGGAATCCACAGCACGGTGCCGTTGAACATAAGCGCAAGCTCTATCATCTTTGTAAAGAACCTGTTTCCGGGGAAGCGGTGCAGCGCCAGCGCAAAGGCGCACAGCGAGCAGCACACGATCTGTCCGAAGGTTCCTGCAAAGGTGATGAATATGGTGTTGAAGAAGTATCTGGTAAAGGGTACCCACGAGGTGTTCATAAGCACGAACAGATCGGAGTAGTTCTTTGTTGTCCAGTTATTGGGGAATATCGTCGGAGGGAAGCGGTACAGCTCGTCCGTTGGCTTGAAGGAGCTGCCGATTGCAAAGAGCATCGGCAAAACCATGAATGCGCCTATAAGCACAAGGAACAGCACGGTGAGTATATCGCCGCCGACAGAACGGTTGACTTTTCTTCTTTTTATCCGCGCCATCTTAATCACCCACCTTGCTTATAAGCTTCTGCGCCAGCTTGTTGCACACTATCATAAGGAAGAACAGCACCGTCGCCAATGCGCAGGCATAGCCCATCTCCATTCGGCTTCCGCCGTAATCCTGTATGTGCAGTATAAGCGTATGCGCAATATAATCCTGCGTAGGATAACCGCACAGCGCGGTTATCTGATCGCCCACCGAAAACGCTCCTGTTATGCTCATAATGGCACTGAATACCATCTGCGGCCGCATATAGGGCAGAGTAACATACCACAGCTCCTGCCAGCGGTTCTTTACGCCGTCCAGCGCCGCCGCCTCATAAAGCGTCTTGTCCACATTCTGAAGACCTGCTATAAAGGTCAGGAACGATACTCCCAGCGACGACCACAGCAGCACTATCATAACGCAGGGCACTATATAATTGACATCCTCAAGCCATCGAATATTCGATGTTATAAGCCCCAGCTTTATAAGGTTACCGTTCAGGTAGCCGTATGTGTCTGAGGAGAATATCAGCTTCCATACAACATATACATTTGCAAGGGTAGGCGCATAGTATATCAGCGTCATGAACGCCCTTACCTTCGGCGTAAGCTCATTGATAAGCCATGCAAAGAACAGGGACAGTATATATCCGCCCGGTCCCAGCACCACCGCAAAAAGCATGGTGTTTTTAAGCGCCGTCATGAACAGGTCGTCCGCTATGAACATTCTGGTATAGTTGTCCCAGAATATGAACTTGGGCTGCTCCAGAATGTTAAAATAGGTAAATCCGTAATATATGGCCGTGACCACAGGCAGCACGGTCAGAGTGATGAACACCAGCATAAAGGGCAGCATGAACAGATACAGTATTCTGTTCTTCCACGCCTCATGCAGCTTGGTTTTCATGTAATGTCCCAAAAAGCTCTGCTTTTTAGGGGCAAACTGTGAGGGTTGCATTTCGTTTGTCATCCTCTGCCTCCTTACCACAAATCCTTGTTGTCCAGCTTCTCCTGGAACTCGGCTCTCTTGCGTGCTATCTCATCGTTTATCTGCTTGGAATACTCAAGAAGCACAAGGTTGCTGTCCGAATTGCTTCCGATTACTTCCTTCCATGCAAACTCGATGTTTCTTCCCATGTAATAGGAGCCCGGAACCTCCGGAATTCCGATAACATGCTGCCACTGATCCTTTATCGCTTCAAGGGATTTCTTATCCCAAGGCAGCTGCTCAACGGCAGCGACGTTTGCCGTCTGATAACGGGCCGCGCTGCCAAGCAAACTCTCTATCTCGCGTCCGAACAGCGCCTGAGCCTCGGTGCCCGTCCACCAGGACATGAACTTCCACGCGCTCTGTCTGTCCTTGCAGGTGGAGATCATAACGCAGGCGGTAACAGTGCCCGCCGTAGAATAGTTGATTGTGCCGTCCTCCCGAACGGTGCCGGGAACCTTTTTGAATTCCCAAAGTCCGTCCAGCTCGGGAGCGAACACGCTCAAAAGGTTGTAGGAGCTGTATCCGGCAATAGCCACCGGAATCTCACCGGAACGGAAGCGGTTGGAGAAGTCATAGCTGTTGGGCAGCCTGTGCACCGTGAACAGGTTCGTCCACATCTTGAAGGCGTCCAGCGCCTCATCGGAATCAAGGTTGCCCGTGATGCCGTCGTAGGGATATTCGTCGCTCATCTTGTAAAGCTCGCCGCCGCGCTGGTAAAGCATGGTCGCATACAGTCCCAGCGTGCCGCCCACAACGCCCAGAACGGGAACCGGCATACCGAAGTTCATGTTCTTGTTCTGCAGAAGCGGCAGCAGCTTGTAAATATCATCCCAGGTGTTAAGCTGCGTGTCGGGGTCTACTCCCAGCTCCTCCATGATGTCCGTTCTGTAATAGAGCATCTGGAAGTCCTGAGTTTCCGGCAGGCCGTAAACTGCGGTTCTGAAGCGCAGAGGCGTAAGCGCGCTTTCGTGGAACTGGCTGAACACCTCTTCGCGGTTTTCAAACTCATCGCTGTTAAGGTTTATTACCGCTCCGCGCAATGCATAGTTTACCGCATCGCTGGAGCCTCTGGAGAGGCACACATCCGGTCCGTTGCCCGCAAGGGTCGCCGGCAGCAGCGCGCCGGCAGCCACCAGCTTGAGGTTTACCGCAACATTGTATTTAACCGTAAAGCGGGAATCTATTATCTGCTTAAGCACATTGGCGTTGTCACGGTTGCCCGCGTTGCCCGCACCGGTCTCGACCCATACATCCACGGGCTTCTGATCGCCGTCCGTCGTTACGGAGCCGATGGTATCGTAATCCTCGATAAAGGAAGCTATAAAGGAGGTTATCTCGTGAACAAAGCTCTGGAAGAAGGTTGCATCTCCCTTGGGCAGCTCGCGGTCGGGGGAGCATACCACAATGTAGTCCATCTGCAGCGGCTGCTGACGCATGGTGTTTATCCATGTTCCCAACGCGGCGATGTTGTCCTTAAGATCGCTGAAGCGCTCCTTAAGCGTATCGGTGCGCACCTCGATCTCGTCAAGAATAAGTATCAGCTTGCGCAGAACGCTGGACTGCTCGTTGGTCTTGCCGTTGTAGGCGTCCTTTACCTCCTGCTCGATCTGCTTAAGGTTGGCGTTTTGCTCCTTAAATATCTGAAGCGCCTCTCCCGCCACCTTGGCAAACTGATAGTCGCGGTTGACATCGGGGGATGCGCCGGTAAGCATCAGTATCTGTCTGTATGCGGCGTTAAGCTGCGTAAGGCTGCTCTCGGTCTTCTGGAGAGTCCGGCTCAGATCGCCAAGGGTTATCTCCATGCGCAGCACATGCTTGCCCGCCTCCAGATAGAACAGCATATCCTGTCCGTCCTTCTGAACCGGCTGCACGCTGTAACTTGTGGAATAGGGGAATTTGATGTCCTGAGTCTCCTGACATACCTCGCTGCCGTCAATAAGCATACGGCGATGAGCGTTTGCGCCGCCCAGCACATTCTGCTTTGCCTTGAAGGCAATCTTGTAAAGCCCGGAAACCTTTACATCTATCTCCCACTCCATCCATGAGCCTACATCCTGCCACTTATCGCCGCCTATGGAGTTAAGACGGATCTTGCTGTTGTGATAGGGCTCCATGGTGGGAGTGGAGCGGTCCGCTATTGCATAAAGGGTAGGATCGCTCTTGTCGGAGGGATCCTCGGCCTGTATCTTTATATAGGTGTCGTCATTGTCCGGCACCGCGGCATAGCCCTTCTGTCCGTAAAGCGCCTTAAGCTCCTCATAGGTGGGAGCCTCGGCCCGCTTGCATATCTCAAGGGAGGATATGGCAAAGCACTCGCTCACGGGAGAAAGCGCGATTATATGCTCTCCGGCGGTCAGATAGAACGAGAACGGTTCGGGATAGTATCCCAGATAATCGCGGAACTCGCCCGTCTGCCACGCTTCCTTCTCTATCTGGAAGGGGCGGAGATCGTTATCCGTCTTTTCGTCGCGCTTTACCGGCGTCTCGTTAACCCAACGGCGGGTGAACTGCACCTGACGGGCATCATAGAACGGCATTTTGCCGTCAATGTATACCGCACGCGAAACGGCAGAGCCCTTGGAGGTATACTCCGTAACCGTGCTGCCGCTCTCGACTTTGAAGCTCTTGAAGGTGTAGTAATGCAAACGGAAGCTGTAAAGCCCCGTCTGCGGCACCGTAACCTTCCAGCCGATAATCCTGTCATCGGTGGATACCACCGCTTCAACGCCCTCAAAGCTGCCCATGGGCAGCTTATCCTCGCTTACGGTAAAATCGCTGTTAAGCACAAGATGCTCCGAGGCCGGCGCGGATATACTTGCATCCGGCTTAGCCGCAGAGGCATACTGCTCAAGGTAGGCTCTGTATTCCAGCCTGTCCTTTGAGCTTTCCGTGCCGCTGTCCTGTTGTTCCTGATTTGTATTGCCTCCGTTTCCGGATGCATCGGGGTTTGCCGGGTCGCTGCCATCCGCAAACGCAGTCAGGCCGCAAACCGACACAGCCATAAGCAATGCAAGCATTGCAGCTGTTATCTTCTTCCCGATAGCCATAGAATCCCCTCCGTTAAACATTATACGCAAAAAGCAATTGGGAAAACTCGGATATGTCGTCTTTTCGGGACGACTTTTATCCCGCTACATTCAAGAGGATATTATCCCCCTTTAATTATAGCGGTATTATGATAATTCAATATCCCCCATAATGTCAATATAATTGGTGATTTTGCTATGTGAATTTTAACGCACATCAGCGCGATTTGTGCCGTTTTTTCGCCCTCGCGGGACTGAATTTATCCCTATTATTAACATATGAACCGCATCGCATATGTTAATCTGACAAACACCGCATCCCTATTCACATTATATTTTCACCCGTTTCCCCCGCCTCTGCGTCCATACGCAGCTTTGCTGCCTTCGGTCAATGCACAATGCCGGCTTTTTTCTTTTGCCCGCGGCCCTTATCCGAAAATCCGCTTTCAGTTATTGCCGTGCTGCACGCCGTTATTGTCCACCGTATATTCCCCCGTATATATCAGCTCCGATACCGACACCACGCTGAACCCCTGCTTTTTAAGCGCCGCCAGCACTCGCGGCAAAGCCTCCAGTATATGGTCGGAATTGTTGTGAAACAGTATTATATCCCCCGCCTTCACCTTTTTTGTGGTGCGCTCCACTATCGCATCCGCGCTCAGCCCCTTCCAATCAAGAGAATCTATCGACCACTGCACGCAGTGCATGGGTATGCCGCGCACCGTCTGCACAACGGCATCGTTATAATCCCCGAACGGGGGACGGAACACCGTGGGTGTGCTGCCCGTCAGCTCCGTTATTCTGTCATTCACCTGCTCCAGCTCGCTGCGCATCTGCTCTGCGGTCAGCTTTGTCATCTTGGGATGGTTCTGCGAATGATTTCCTATCTCAAAGCCCCTTTGGGCTATGCTTTTCACCTTTTCCGGATATTTCTCCGCCCAAAAGCCCACCAGAAAGAAGGTTCCCTTTGCCCCGGCGGAATCCAATATGTCCATTATTCCGTCCGTCTTGTCGGCCCCCCATGCCGCGTCGAAGCTCACCGCCACCTTTTTTTCCGCCGTGTCCACGCTGTATATGGGCTTGTGAGCCGCCGCCGTCACCGCCTCCTCGCCGCCGGAGGAAAACACCGCCGCGCACACTATCAGCATCAGGCATGCCAGCACCGCCACTATTCCCGAGCGCCTCATAAACAGTATCCTCATAAATTATCCCTCCATATAAATATGGTAAAGCCTATGACGGTAACCGCCGCCGTATTCCGCTTAGGTGTGACAGCAAAACGGAAATGCTTCGCCTTTTCTCCGCGCCCTGATTACACGCCCGCACTTGTGACCCGCCTTTTGTTTTTATGCAGCAATATGTATGAAAAAAATAATTGGTTTTTTATGGCACACTGCGTTGACATTTGACATTTCGTCACATATAATAAAATCGTAAGGAGAACAGTTTATTTTTTTGACTTCATATGTGACAATTTGTCACATTATAAAATATCTCCGCTTCATCACGCGGAGAATAAAAGGGGGATCACCTATGATAAAGTCCGATAACACCGCATCCGTCAGCAGCCTTTGCTGCACCAACACCCGACACTTCCCGGAAGCTCCCCTTCTCCCCGAGCAGGAAGACTCCGCGGGCAATTACACCCCGAACGAGCTGCGCAATGCCGAGGAAATGCTTGCCGACCTGGACGAGGTATACTATTCCCTTATAAAACTCCAGCGGGAATACGGCGCTCTTGTTCGCGCCTCCGGCCCGGACGGCTATGTGTGCCACAGTGCGGAATGCTCCCGCAGCGCGCAAAGCCTCAATATGAGCGCCCTTGAGCTTGCACAGCGCCTTGAGTGTCTCAGCGGCCGCTATCATGCCCTTGTATATATGCTGCGCACCCTGAAAGAGGATCTTGCCTCCCTGCGTCCGGGGCGCGAATATACCTTTCTTAAGCTCCGCTTCCGGCACGGGCTTTCCGTAGACGAAGCGGCACAGAAGCTTCGCTGCTCCCGCCGCAGCTGCTACCGCATCCGCATGCGCGCTCTGAACGCCGTATGCAATTCCCTTGCCAAAACGCCGCTGGGACGACGCGTGCTCTCCTTCGGGCACGGCACGGTGCTGCATCGCTACAATAAATAATCCGCCGCCTCCCCCGCCTGCTGCGAAGGCCACCCCTGCTCAATAAATAAACAGACCCTCGAAATACCGAATTCCGAAGGTCTGTTTCCGCAATAAACCCCTGCATACATATAATATTATGTAATGTATATATATGAAAAAGACCCGAAGCGCATCTTATCCTGATTATTTCGGATAAACGCCTCCGGGTCTTTTTTCTCTGATTTTTCGTTTTTAAGCACGCAGCCCGCTTTTTACAAAGCCGTTTTCCGAAGAATAATCTCCGCTCAAATGCCAGCACGCCTCAAAACGCTTTTCAGCCTTTGAAATCGCGCTCAAAGGATCTGCACAGGCATTTGCCCTTAGGCGTCATATCCGCACGGCTTATATTTACACGCTCCGCCATACATGCGCCGTCCTTGTTGTGCGCGCAGCCCGCCGCATCGCAACAGATGCAATTGTCACGGCAGGGCAGCTCCAGGCTTCCGATCTCGTTTGCAAGCTCGGGTACGGTCGAAGCACCACTTTCA